>TARA_R110002073_G_scaffold207517_3_pt1 | contig 266708 bp, 242 predicted proteins | sample TARA_R110002073 | Tara Oceans TARA_R110002073 (sample SAMEA4397174) | marine metagenome | biome: Polar Biome; feature: [DCM] deep chlorophyll maximum layer (ENVO:01000326); material: water (ENVO:00002006), including particulate matter (ENVO:01000060) such as... | depth 40 m
TCAGGATTTGGTTGGAAAAGGCCAATAGAGATGTGTGAATCGGAAAGACTAAGACCCAATGGAAATGCCATACTTGTGATCCCAGGTATGTTGAGTTGAGCGATTTCTTGTCCGCTTCGAGCATCAAACAGAAAGATTGTTGGCGAAAATTGAAAAAAACTGCCACTCGCTTGGGGTGCTACAGCAATCAGATTGTCCTCAATCTCAATTCGATATCCGAAGCTAGATGTATTGAAGCTGGGCTCTAGTCTGTAAAGCAATCTGCCGGTGTTTGGTTCATACACATAGACTGAACCCCAGTACTGTCGATAATATCTGGGATTGGCCGGATCGTTGTCCAGTGTGTACGGCGCTGAGATGAGTAGCAGACCGTTGCTGAGTTTGACATTGAAGCCAAAGAGCCGTGACGGTTCTATAACTGATTCAGTGATCTTATTGAGCATTTTGCCCGTCGAAGCATCATACAAATACACGGCTCCACTGTTCTCGCCGTTCTCAGAATCATGCGGGGCACTGATTGCTATGAGGTTCCCTTCGATTGATACTGACTTACCGAAACCCAACTTTATTCTGCTTCTCTCGGTACTCAAATAAGGTTTCTCGCGCGTGTTTACAAACGGTGTCGATTCTTCTGGGAACAAAGTATGTAGGATTTCCCCAGACTCGACATCGAGAATGACCGCGACACCTGAATCTCGATGATCGTAATCCGCGTCCCCAGCACCCACGACGAGAATCCCGTTGTCCATGTCAAGACTGCTGCCGAACTGATCATTGGGCTCCGCGTTCGGCAAATAGATTTTGTGTAGTTGTTGACCGCTTGCCAGATCAAACAGGTGGACAGCGCCACCCTTCGGTTGCTTGTCTGAGTTCGATGCAGCGCCAATAGCAACAATCCCATCATCTACAGCGATACTTGAGCCAAACTGACTGTCAGATGTTTCAGACTCGGGACTGTATGTGCAGAGTAAGTTTAGCGAGTTCTCATCAAATGCATACACCACGCCATTCATGGATTCGTCAGTGTTGTTCAGATTTGCCCTGGAATAAAGAATCCCGTCCGCAGTTGCGATTGTCATGCCAAAGTTGGTTCCGAGATCATGAGCAGATGAAAGAATCGATTGTTTCGGGAGCAGTAACGGCGATGTGATTAGAAAGTGAATCACGATCGACATCTTTAAGAGAACGGAAATCATAATATATGCCTCAGCTGAGTATGCTCAAGCATATGCGGCGGGTGGCATGTAGGTGCCGTCTTTGGGGGGCGGCTCCTGCATGTCTTACTTGTACAGGAATCCAAGATCGTGGAGTAGTCGAAGACGACACCTCCACGCCACCCGGCAACGATAATCAGTCGTCGGTCTCTTCAGTTTGATTCAACCCACTCCGATGCTTACCAACAAAGAAACAGATTGACAATATCAACTCGTACAAAAACCAAGCCACCGCTAAGCCTGTAAACACCATATAGGCCCGCGTATCAGCATTGCTGAGATCTGTTTTATGTCCATAAAAGCTTTCTCTCTTGCTGATCGTCACCATTCCTGAAACTACTACAATCAATGCGATCGCGATGGGTCTAGTAATCCTTGCTGATTTTGTGTTGTACTTGTTGTCGCTCATATCCCAACTCTACATCAATAGAACACTGTCCATCAAGTGCCGTCGAACAAACGCCATTTTCGAAACCCTTTGCCGACTGCCCCGACTCGCGGCTTCCGCGCAGTCGGGACTTGGCAAGTCCCGTACACTCTGTTTCACACCATGAATGCAAAGCAACTTCAATTATTCCAAAGCTGGCACCTCCGATTGCTGCCGATCACGCTGCCTTTCGCGGCGTTCTTGACGGCAGCCCTCGGACTCGCGAACCATTCCCAGCAGTTTCTCGATCTGGACAACATCGTCTTTGTGTTGGTGGGAGGGACTCTGTCTGGCCTGCTTCCAATGTGCTTTGTATTCGGCGCAATTTTTTTGATTGCGAATGGTCTCCATCCATCAAAGCGTCATTATTATTTCGCGATCTCAATTATCATCATTTTCGTGATGTTGATGTATGCGTACAAAGTGGGACAAAATCTATATTTCTAATCGTGTGACAAAATCCGCCGGGTGCCCCGACTCGCGGTCTTCCGCGCAGTCGGGATCGGTGGGTGGCATGTAGGTGCCGTCTTTGGGGGGCGGCCCCTGCATGTCTTCGAATCGCACTGAGTTCCGAGATCGTGGAGGAATCGAACCCCCCATCAACGACACCTCCACGCCACCCATCGGCGGCGCGGGATATGAGGAGACGATCAGTTTTTTCGTATTCCTTACCGCTTGCGTCGGGAGAATGCTGTGGCGGCCATGAAGAGGCAACCGAGCGATGCGGGTGCGGGGACATTGGCGGTGGCTTCGAGTCGTACCCAGCCTTGTGCTGTGTCATTGTAACCCGACAACAGTTCGAGATTCGAGACCACGGTGAACAGGTTTGCGCCCTGCACATGGAACGAGCCGGAGACTGCGGTGCCTGCGAGGATCGGATTGCTATTGTGGTTCTGGAAATAAATCGAGTCACCCCATGCCTGCCCACTGGCGGCGACATTTGACTGGGCTGGTGCCGCTCCGCCGATGGAGATGGAGTTCTCAACAATGGTCCAACTCGCAAAAGGGACTTCACTGAATCCAAGGGAATCATCGAGCCAATCGCTGTTGATGCCGGAGCTGTTTGACCAATCATGCTTGATCGCGAGCCAGCCTGTTTGGTCTCCAGTGACATCGCTGTCAAAGGTGCCTGAGATGCTGAACTTGAGTTCGCTGGAGGTGAAGGTGTCAACGGTCAGGGTGAGGCCTGCGTGTGCTTGGCTCACACCGATGGGTGTCATGCTGAGTGCTGCGATACCGAACGCTACACAGTTGGTGATGCTGGATTTGCTGGTCATAATCTCTTTCCTTACTCATATGGTCGTGTGAATTTGAATCTTTCAATGTTCTCCGATCATTAAGAACCGATCAACAATAAAATCGAAAATCGATCCAAATTCAACCCATTTAATTCCGTGTGGCATGGAGGCGAGTGCCCACCCTCCAATCACACCTCCCCAACCGAACCAATGATGACAAACCCCACCCAGGGGTTTGTCATCCTTGCCGGGTGCCCCGGCTCGCCGTCTTCGGCGCAGTCGGGATCGGATACTTCCGGCGCACCCCTAGACCCAACAACGCGTAAGAACGCGAGTCGGGTCATCCACCAAGTTTGTCCTTGCTGACATCCTCGAATCGATTTATAATGCCGCCCCGCGTGTGTTGTTGATCACGCGAATCATTAGAGAGATCAGAGAGAGTTCAGAGGGAATATACAACATGTCTGTCCGTTCATTCACCGCCGCCGCGATCATCGCGGCTTCATCCATCGCAGCAACCACCGCCAACGCGCAGCTCATCCGAGATTCCTTCACCTACCAAGGAACCCTGAGCGACAACGGCGCTCCCGCCAACGGCCTCTACGACATCACCTTCCTCGTCTACGACGACGAGGTCGGAGGATTCCCAATCACCAACGGCACTGTCAGCGTCAACAACGTCCAGGTCACCGATGGACTCTTTTCTACCGAGATCAACTTCGGTGTGATCGGAGAAATCTTCAACGCCAACACCACACGCTGGTTGGAGCTCCGCATCTCCGAAGCCGGGCAACCCGGAGTGACCATCCTCGAACCACGACAGAAGCTCACCCCCGCAACCCTCGCCAACTACGCGCTGCGTGCGGGGTTCGCTGAGTTCTCAGGAACCTCGCTCGAAGACGCGTACGAGAACGACAACTCCATCCTCCTCCAAAGTGCCCACGGCCCGCTCGAACTCTGGGGAACCACAGGACAAGCTCCGATCCTCGACTTCTACTCCAACTTCGGAGACCGCAGAGCAAGGATCGGAGTAGACGCTTCGTTCGATGCGGGATACATCAACCTTGAGGGGCCAGGCGGCATTTCCTTCGCACGACTCGAGAGAGACATCTCAGGCTTAGGAGGCGGTTTCCTCATCCTCACCCGCAACAACAACGGCTCCTCAGGCATCCTCCTCGAAGGCAATGTCAACAACACACAGTCCTCATCCGTCAGCATCTTCGGGAGCGTCAACTCCATCTTCCTCGACGCGAGTGAAACAGGGAACGCGTCGGTCCGCCTTCCAACAGGCGCGATCAGCGCCACCGAGATGTTCAACGAGCCGGGAGTCGCTGAGACCACAGCCAGCAGCGGCATGGACCTGACCCAGAACCCGTCCGTCACCGATGTGCTCTCCTCCGTCACCATCGACGCACCAACATCCGGTTACGTCCTCGTGATCGCTTCCGCAGAGCTGACCATCAACCACATCAACGGCACAACCTCAAGCGCAGTCAATCTCGGTGTCTCCAACACCAGCACCGCATTCCAGAACAACCTCGATCTGGAAACACGCATCGACCACGCACAGCCCACCGGTTCCTACGACCACGCCGTCACCACCCACGCGATCTTCACCGCTGGGCCCGGAATCAACACCTACTACTTCCTCGGAAACTTCATCAACACCAACGGCGCTACCGCAACGGTCCTCGACCAGCAGCTCTCCGCGATCTTCATCCCAACCAGCTACGGCGCCTCAGGCATCGAGTCCATGCAAAGCATCCCCGACGAGTTCACCCCGTCGCGTGGACCGATGACCCAGCTCGACATCCTCGCCGAGCAGAACGCCGCTCTCCAAGCCAACGCAGCCCGCCAACAACGCGAGCTCGAAGAGATGCGCACCATGATGCAACAGATGCAGCAACAGATCAACGAGCAGACGCGCCAGCAATCCCGCGACTGATCCAACTGTTCACCCAACCAAGCAAGCACCCAGGAACTCAACTTCCCCCCGTCTTTCGAAACGGGTGAAGTTGGGTGCCTTGGTGTGTTTGGAGTCATTTATTCCTTGTGATCATTGTGGACTTCTGGTACAGTCCAAATCGAGTAATATCACTCGTGAGGGAGGGTCATCAACATGAAATCGGTACTTCTATCAATCGCAATCATCACGATCGCGTGTATCAATCCATCCGCGTCCGCACAGCCGTACTACATCCCGTTCCAGATCCCGGACCATCCCGCGGTCAATCGCGCGAATCTCGGGATCGCGTTCGGCGCTGATGGGAACCGCTTTTATGTCTCCGGCCAAGGCAACTTCATCGGACCCGACACCAGCCCCGGAGGGGTCTACCAGTTCGATCGAAACACCTACCAGTACATCCAGACCTACGCCCCCGTCGATCACCCCTGGGATGATTTCTACGGCAGAGCAATGCAGTACGACGACGGTGTCTTCCTCGTCACCGCACCCTATGCACAGAACCCAAGCGGATTCAATCACGGCGCCGCGTACCTCATCGATCCTGTCAACGGATCAATCCTCAACACATTCGAACATGATGTTGGAGCTATCCCATCCGGATTTTTCGGAGCCAGTGTTTCCATCAACGATGCTGGCATCTTTGTTGGTGGAACCTTCTACGGCCCATCCCGAGAAGGAAATGTATTCGTCTACCACCCCACAAACCACAACCTCATGGTCACCCTCGCTCCCGATCCAGCAACCCCCGACATCCGATACGGACAGAAAATCGACCACAACGATGACTACCTCGTCGTCTCCGCTCCCGGACATGACACTGCGAATGTCGAAGGCGCGGTCTATGTCTACGACTTCATTTCCGGAGCGCTCCTCTACCGACTCACCTCACCCATCCCAGACCCCAACGGCACCGCACGATTCGGACACGAGATCAAGCTTGCAGGCAACCTCCTGCTCGTTGGTGTATTCGAGTTTGCACCACTCAACTTGCGAAGCAAAGTCTTCGTCTATGACCTCACCACCGGCAACCTCGTCCACACACTCACCCCAGACAACGGCGACATCCACAGTCGATTCGGATTCTCCATGAGTGTCGAGGACAACATCGCCGTCATCAGCGCGGAGCGAGACAACGATGTCGTCATCCACGGCGGAGCGGTCTACATCTACGACCTCAACACATTCGAGCTCATCGACAAGGTCCGCACCCCGATGCTCAATCGCCCATTCATGCAGTTCGGGAGTACCGTCCATATCCAAGACGGCACCATCTTCGCATCCGCAATCGACCCACGAGTCAAAGACATCCAAACCGATCAGAGAGTCATCTATATCCTGGAACAGTTCTGCAGAGGGGACATCAACCTCGATGGCAACCGCAACTTCCTCGATGTCTCCGCATTCCTCAAGTTCGCGATCGACTTCAACGAAGACGGCTCCTTCAACTTCCTCGACATCTCCGCCTTCCTCCAGTCGTTCGCAGAGGATTGCCCGTAAACCCAACCAAACCAAGCACCCAGGTACTCAACTTCCCCCCGTTATTAGAAACGGTTGAAGTTGAGTGCCATGGTGCGTCATGCCGTGTGAATACCAATGGTTTTCTGTCTTGAACCAGATCTCAAATCATGGTATTTTGCTCTCATATCGCATCCCGAAACTTGAAGAGGGTATCAGTATGTCCATGTCAACCCCATTGATCGCGCTCGCCGCGATCATCGCTTCGACGCATCCACAAACCGCGTTCGCGCAGACCGTCACCGACTCATTCTCCTACCAAGGCGAACTGATGGACGACGGCGGTCCCGCCAACGGCCTTTACGACTTCATCTTCTCCGTCCGCGATGCTGAGTTCGGAGGCGCCGCCGTCCCCGATGGGACCGTCGAGGTCCAAGATGTGCTCGTTACCGACGGACGCTTCGAGTGCTTCGTGGACTTCGGAGTCACCGGAGTCGTCTTCGACACAAGCGACACCCGCTGGCTACAGATCGGGGTCGCCCCAGACGGTGGGGGCTCCTTCACAGGACTCTCTCCTCGTCAGCGGCTCGCGCCAACGCCCCACGCCGGATACGCGATCCGCGCGGGATCAACAGACATGTCCCTCGACGACGCGTACCACAACGGCAACACCATCTTCGCCGACAACGACCCCGTCGTGATCCGCGACCCAGACAATCTCGCTGTCAAGCTCCACCTCGGTTCTGATGGCATCCCAGACGAAGGCGCGGGAGTGCTCACGCTCTTCAACGAAGCCGGAGATGATGTCTTCATCCTCGGAGCCGACCTTTTCGAGGACACCCCACACATCATGATGCGCAGCGGCGTGACCGGCAATGTCTTCGCGCAGCTCAGATCCAACACAAGCGCCAGCGGTGGGGGCGGATCCTTCGTCCTCGCACGAAACGAAGACATCGATGTCGGGATCAGTCTCTTAGGGAACACCGGGAGCAGCGAGGCTGCAAGCATCTTCGTCATCGGACCAGACCGCACCATCTCCCTCAACACGAGTGAAGAAGGAAACGATTCCGTCGTCCTCCCAAGCGACGCGATCAGCGCCGCAGAGATCCTCGACGAGGTCGGGGTCGCCGAGATCGAGACCAACGCCAACTTCATCCTCACCCCAATCGCCTCGACGCTTGACACGATCAACACCGCATCAATCACCTGTCCAACCGATGGCTACGCCCTCGTCCTCGCGACCGCGCAGCTCAACATCGATCATATTGGAGGCACCGACTCCTCCGTCCGTCTAGGAATCTCAGACGACCCGATCCTCATCCCAAGCAACTCCGACATCGACATCTTCATCGAGGACACCATCCCAACCACGAGCTTGCACTACCCAGTCACCGTCCATCAGCTCTTCCCCGTGAGCGAAGGAGTCAACACCTTCTACTTCTACGGCGACCAGAACGAGATCAACTCCATCGCCACCGTGACCGATCGACAGCTCACCACTGTCTTCATCCCAACAAGCTACGCCGCTGTCCCGATCACCACATACGACCCCACCCCAGACCACCAGCTCCCGATCACCCCATCCGTGACACCAGACGCCGTCGCGTCCCAGCGTGACGCGGCGCTCCGCGAAACGCTCGAACGACAACAACGCGAACTCGACAAGATGCGCGCCGTGCTGAAAGAGATGCAACAACAGATGCAGAAACAGATGGGCGAGCAACCCCGCGACTGATCCAATCGATTTAGAACTCAATCAGCCAATGGATCGGGCTTGTACACCTTCGTCCCAAGCGCCCAGTTCTTCTCAGTGAAGTTCCCACCCAGCGCGACATTCTCCCGATCCGGACGAGCCGCAGCCAAGGTCAGGACGGTCTTTGCATCAAGGTTGTCGATCAACGACACCATCACCGCTTCAGGGGACGAAGGCACCTTCGCAGCACCGTATTCCGGACGCTCATGGTGCGAGATGATGATGTGCTGAAGCACCGTCAGCAACCCCGCAGGCATCCGAGTCCCGGTCTCCCGCATCATCTGCTGCGACTTGTCGTGGAGCATGATCGCACCCTCGACCAAGTGACCAATCAGCTCACCCCGATCCGAGTACCCAAACCCACGATCAAAGAACAGCTCGCGTGTCTTGCCAAGGTCGTGGAGGAACAGCCCCATCATCACGATGTCGCGATTGATCTTCGGATACAGCGGACAGATCTTGTCCGCGATCTGCAGCAGCGTCAGCGTGTGCTCAAGCAACCCTCCGAGGTACGCGTGGTGCAGACGCACCGCCGCCGGAGCGGAGCGGAACGCATCCATCAGGTGCTCATCAGAGAGGTAGGTCTTCGCGAGTTCTTTCATCGCAGGATGCTCGAGCGTGTTGAGCAGCTCAAGCACTTCTTCAAACATGACCTTCGGATCACGCTCGGAGGATGGAAGCAGGTCCCTGATCTCCTCAGGAGTCGGATCATGCGCATCGATGTTGTGGATAATAATCTGCAGCTCACCTTGGTACGCCTGCGTCTCGCCCTCGACCCAGACGAACCCGTCGGTGGGGAGTCTCTGGAAATGGGCCTCATCAATCGACCACATCCGTCCAGCAGTCTGTCCCGACGCATCCCCAAGCAGGCACCGGAGGTACGGCTTGCCGTTCTTCGTCATCCCCTGCTGTGCATTGGCAATGGAGAACACCCCATCGAGCCGCTCCGAGGGGTTCATTTCCGCGATCATCCGTCTGCTTGTGTGTATGCTCATGGAACGAGCATATCGGTGTGATGCTCCCAGTTCCATGCCTAGGGTAGTGATCGACTTGTGATTGCTGATCCCGTCGCGTACTTTGGTTGTCCCATCCGCAGTACACTCAGGTTCAAAGACCGAATTTCGACCACAAGATCGAGCACAGGAAGACCCGCAGCCCGATGCCACCACCCTTGTCCAACACCAGCCTTTCCTCCACCCAGCGCGTGCTTGCAGGCCTCATCCTCTGCGCCGGAACCTCGACCGCGATCGCCGCTGCGTACCAACAAATCCAACCAACAACCAACCAGTCCACCAGCCAATCAGCCACCTCCTTCGACGACATCAACCTCGCCCTCACTCCCATCCAAGGCGTCATTCACCTCACCGCCGAATCCGGATGGGTCTGGAAAGACCAATCCACCACCCAGACCACCAGCCAGACCACCCACATCGTCCTCGACCGAGATGTGGAAGCCGTCATCGGCGGATCCAAAGTCCGAGCAAGACGCGCCAAACTCTGGATGCGACCCCTCGAAGCAGGCACCTACCAAGTCTTCGCGATCTTCGAAGACTTCTCCAACAACGACGGCAGCGTCACAGGCAAACGCGTCCCCCTTCGAGCGATCATCAACCTCGAAGAATCCATCAAACTCCGACTCGGCGCACGCATCGACCAAACCCCATCACGCGAAGACCTCACCGAGTTCATGACCAGAGCGGACGAGCTTTACAACCGACGCTTGCTTGCCGCAGATTCCGCACCAGATTCCGCACCAGAATCCGTCCCTCAAACCGCTCCCCAATCCAATCTCCGCTGGGCGCCCAAAGAACTCCCAGCCGCACAACCAGCACCAGCCGAGCTTGAGCGAACGCTTCCCAAGCAGACCACCGCACGCAAGCAATCAAGAGTCGAGCGTCTGCTCGCCAAAGCCCGCTCGCGATCCGCACCTGTGCCAACGACCCCAACGGATCTGCCGACCGATCAGCCGACCGATCTGCCAACAGAAGCAATCGCGACCAACGATCGACCTGCAACCGAACCAACCAATCAACCAACACAACCAGTAACTCAACCAGCAACTCAACCAACAACACAACCAGCGACCGATCCAACCCCAACAACAACGACTCCAACCGACCCAGCAACACCAGCAACAACAGCCCGACCAGAGCAGACCCCCATCTTCAACTCCACAGGTATCTTCTCTATCTCCATCAACGGCAAAGTCTCCATCCAAGGACCACAAGAAGCCGTCCAAGCACTCGAGGGCATCGAGGGCATCGAAGACATCACCAACCAGACTTCCAGACCCGCCACCATCACCGCCCTCGGCGGCGTCACCATGCAATATCAAGACGCCGCCTCGCGTCAGACGATGGACCTCGAAGCACAACGCGTCGTCATCTTCCTCCGAGACGACACCACCAAGACCGCAGCACCCACCCAACTCAACGCATCCGAAATCGAAGGCATCTACCTCGAGGGCGGAGTCTTCGCCGGGAACGCGGACTGGTCCGTCCGCTCACCCAAAATCTACATCGACCTGATCAACGACAAGATGCTCATGCTCGACGCGGTCTTCTGGACGACCGACCAACGCACCAACATGCCGTTGTACCTGCGTGCCCAGTCCGTCCGCCAAACCTCGCTCGGAGAGTTCGAAGCGAAGAAAGCACGCATCTCCAACAGCGCGTTCTACGAGCCCGACCTGAGCATCGGAGTCTCCACCCTCAAAGTCTCCGTCCGCGACGAACGGCCCAAACAATCCGGACTCCTCGGACTCGCAGGCAACCTCTCCAGCGGCATCAGCGCCGGACTCCAAGGATTTGCCGGAGACGACGATGTCGACGGTGTCGCAGACCAATCCGCACAGCCCGGAACCGACCTCGTCCGCAGGGTCTTCATCGACGGCAAAAACATCACACTACGACTCGGTTCCATCCCCATCTTCTGGCTCCCCCAAATCAAAGGCGACACCGACTCCTTCCCACTCAAAGAAATCCGCGTCGGAGACTCCAACCAAACAGGCATCAGCATCCGCACACGCTGGGACGCCTATTCACTCTTCGGCGTTGACCCAATCCCCAATGTCAAATCCAGTCTCCAACTCGACTACTACGGCGAGCGAGGATTCGGATTCGGTCTCGACTCCACTTGGAACACCGACCAACACCGAGGCAACCTCCGCTCCTACATCGTCCCAGACGACAACGGCACAGACATCATGTCCACAGGTCTCAAAATAGACCGCTCCGGAAAGACCCGAGGCATGATCAGCATCGACGACATCTGGGAGTTCGACAACGCTTGGACACTCGTCACCAAAGCAACCTACATCTCCGACGAAGCGTACATCCCCGCCTTTGAGCGCGACCTCGGACGCACCGTACCAGACTTCGACTCCATGCTACGCTTAGAGCGCACCGGAGAGCGAACCCAACTCGCCATCGAGCTCTCCGCAAACCCAAACGACTTCTTTACCGCAGAGCACCAACTCCAATCACCCGGATACGCCGTCGACAAACTCCCCGACGCAAGGTTTGTCTCTACCTACCTCGACCCCTTCGAGAACACCCTTCCCGGAATCTTCGACTACCAATATGAAGCATCCATCGGCGCGATGCGACTCCGCTTCTCTGAACCCACCGCTTCAGAGTACGGCTTCCTCACCCCAGGACTCTCCAACTCCGCGTTCGGGATCACCCCAACCCAATCCCTCGCAGACGCACAGCGTGCACTCGGTCTCGACGAAGACCTCGTCGGACGCTTCGACACGCGACACGAACTCAGCGCGAGATTCGACGCAGGCGCTCTACGAGTCAATCCCTTCCTCGTCGGACGCATCACCGCGTACGACACCTCCTTCGACACCTTCACCCCAAACCAGACCGACAATGTCCGCTACTGGGGCGCCGCAGGCGTCTCCGTCGCGACCACGCTCACCAGAGTCAACGACCAAGCGAGCAGCGACTTCCTCGACATCCACCGGATCCGTCACATCGTCGAACCATCCATGACGATCTGGCAAGCTGACTCCGGATACGCCGTCACCGACACCCCGATCTTCGACGACGATGTCGAAGGGCTACTCCGAGGCACCATGTTCCGCGCCGCCGTGGATCAAACCTGGCAAACCAAACGAGGCGGACCGGGACGCTGGCGCGACGCGGACATCCTCAAACTCAACACCGAGTATGTCTGGTCCAGCGATCGTGCAGGCACCAGCGTCATCCCGCACTACTACGCCCCTCGTCCCGAGCTCTCCAACCCCGGAACCTATGTCGGATCCGAGTTCGTCTTCTCCCCAACCGATGTCCTCGCGTTCTCAGGATCGCTCGTCTTCGACACCGACCTCGACAAAGCATCTCGCACAAGCACAGGTGTCCTCGTCAACCACCAAGGGTTCTCAAGCTCGATCGAGTACCGCGACATCCGAGCCGTGGACGCGAGCTTCCTCTTCGGACGCATCACCTACATCCTCACAGACAAATACTCCATCACAACTTCCGCGGACTACAACTTCGACCAGAGCGACTTCCAAACCTTCTTCGCGCGAGTGGATCGGCGCTTCCAGATCGGAACGCTGGGACTCTCCGTGTACTACGACAACATCAACTCAGAAACCAGTATCGGGTTCGTCTTCCGCCCCTTCGGAACCTCAGGCACCAGCGTCGGTTCCCGCGGCGACTTCCTGAATCAATAATCGCCGAACCCAATCGCACTCAAGAAACGAACACCACGATCCGTGTCAGACCATCGCCTTCGCGGAAACCTCACACGCGAGCGGACGCGCCGGATCGATCGGGTAGTTCCCGGTAAAGCACGCTGTGCAGTACCCGCTCTCCGCGTTTTTCATCACCCCAAGCATCCCCTCCCTGCTCAGGTAGTGCAGCGAGTCCACCCCAAGGAACTCGCGGATCTCTTCAACAGACTTCTCATGCGCTATGAGCTGATCTGGGGTCGCAAAGTCCACCCCAAAGAAACAAGGATTCGTGATCGGAGGACACGAGATCCGCACATGAATCTCTTTCGCTCCCGCAGCACGGATCTGCTTCATCTTCTCACGAGTCGTCGTCCCACGCACGATCGAGTCATCCACGATAATCACGCGTTTGCCGCTGACAATCTCGGAGACCACATTGAGCTTCAATCGAACCGCCGCAGCGCGTTCTGCTTGCGTAGGTTTGATGAAGGTGCGTCCGACATACCGATTGGGCACAATCCCCTCGCGATACGGGATCCCGGATTCATTCGCGTACCCGTTTGCCGCACTCCTCCCAGAGTCAGGCATCGGCATCACAATATCCGCCTCCACCGGAGACTCCTTCGCGAGCTGCGAACCAAACTTCTCCCGCGACACAAGCACATTCTGTCCGAACACCTCTGAAGCAGGATTCGCAAAGTACACATGCTCAAACACGCACCGCGCCAGCGGTGTCATCGCTTGCGCATACTTCCGCGACCGTACACCCTCATCAGAAAGCGTCACAATCTCCCCAGGTTCAATCTCCCGGATGAACTTTGCTCCCATCACATCGAGCGCCACAGTCTCCGATGCAACCACAGGGGATCCATCCTCAAGCTCCCCAAGCACCAACGGACGGAACCCCCAAGGATCTCGCGCCGCCTCGATCCGATCCTCAAACAACAGCACGAGCGAGAACGCGCCTTGCAAGTTGCGAAGCATCGCCGCAGTCGGATCAGCCGTGTCCCGCGTGTCTGGTGACGCGAGCAGGTGGATCATCACCTCTGTGTCAGACGAGGTATGGAAGATCTGTCCGCGCCGGGAAAGCTCCTGCCTCCAGATCGTCGAGTTGATCAGATTCCCGTTGTGCGCCACCCCAACCACACCATCGAACATCGTCTCAACCAAAGGCTGCACATTCTCAATCCCCGACCCCCCAGCTGTGGAATACCGCGTGTGACCAATCACCCCGCGTTTGGTCGAACCGTTCTTGTGGTAATACTTGTTGAGCCGTTCAAGCCGTTCCGGAGTCAACGCATCGGACACCAAACCCTGTCCGCGCTCAACATGAATCTTGCCATTTGAACTCGCCGCCATCCCAGCAGCTTCTTGTCCGCGATGCTGGAGCGCAAACAACCCAAGATACCCTAGCGGCACCGCATCCTCATGGTTCCAGACCGCGACCACTCCGCACTCCTCCTTCGGGCGATCGTCCACAGAGCAATCCAAGACGGGCAAATGCACGGCACGGGTCATAAGAACTCCCAATCAAAGCACAGTCAGGAATCAGACAGAATCAGCAACCACCCAAAGCGTAGGAGCCGTCCCTTACATGATCTCAACACTTCCCACCGATTGACACAAACCAGCAGAAGCCCCTCGACCCAGCAGCAGCTCAATCGCCTCTCGTCCGCGAATACCCATATCCAGCGTCAACCCAGACACATACATATCCAGGTACCGATCCACCAGCTCCGGATCATCCCACTCCGTCCGCTCCCCTTTGTTGATCTGCAGGTGCAATCTCGACGCTTCTTTCTCGCGTACCGCCGTCTCAATAGACGCGGTCAGCAAGTCCGCGACCCGCTGACAGGTCCCGTCCCCAAACCTCGCATCAAGCGACCGCGCCACCACATTCAAACCCAGCGGCAACGGCTTCCCTCCCGTATCCGAATGCCACCACTGACCAATATCCCCAATCTGACGCAGCCCGCTCTCTCCAAAGGTCAGCTGCGCCTCGTGAATCAACAACCCCGCATCCACATCCCCAGATGCAACCGCACCCGGAATATCCGAGAACAGCATCGGGACAAACTTGAACCCCGGCGCGATCAGATTCAGCGTCAAAAACGCGCTCGTGTTCACACCAGGCACCCCGATCACCGTCTCCGAAGTCAAATCCCCAAGCGACCGCAACGAAGAATCTTCCCGCGCCACCACCTTGGGACCATAGTTCTCCCCGAACGACCCACCAGAGCGCGTGATCACATACCGATCCGCAATCGCGGGATATGCCGCACACGATATCGCCGTGATGTCATAAGGCACCCCCGCGCCCGGATCAATCGCAAGCTCATTGAGTTCCTGCACATCCCGCGCAACAAGATCAAACCGCAGCGACCCCGTATCAAGCTGCGGCTTCCCGAGCGGCCCATCAATCGGAGTCCCATCCGGATTCGTAATCCCAGTCAAAGGCCACCACATCACCAGATCATCCGAATCCGGAGAGTGCGCCAAACTGAGTTCAATAAGCTCGGTACTGTTCATAATCAATACTTCGTAATCGTGGGATCAAGCCGATCCGACCACCAATGAATCCCGCCCGCGATCGAGCGAGCGCCAGTAAATCCCTGCTGCTGCATGTACATCGCAACATCAAGCGAACGCTTCCCAGTTCGGCACAACACCGCAACCAGCGTGTCCTCTTCGATGTCAAGCTCCGCAAGAGCCGCAGGAATATCCCCCATCGGGACATGCGTCGCGCCGTCAATCGAAGCAATCGCCAGTTCATGCGGCTCGCGCACATCGAGCAACAAAAAATCATCCGCACCAGACGAGTGCTTCGCATTCGTATCCACAACACTGATCTCAAGCGATTCGTTGAACGGATAGTTCGGAGGGTTGTCATTCATTGTCTGCATCCTGTGTGTGTTGAATCGGGAGCCCCGACGACCAGTTGTCTTCCTGCGATGCCCGCTTCCAGACCTGCATCGGACTCCACAGTGTATTGCTCAGCTCGTAGTGCATCTCAAACGGATCAAAGATACAGGTCAACGAAGACCCAATCTCATCGCACACCCCAAAGGCCATCCCCAGACCCGCCCCGATCCCATCCTCGCGTTGAAACTCAAGAGCAGTCTCCGAAGTCGGAACCAATCCATAGCGTCTCGGCGAAAAACTCTTTCGAGGGAAAGGCACCCGACGCATCACCGCTCCATGCACCACCCCATCCACAGGCGCAATCACCACCGTCGTGTCCCACCGAGCACGCTCCATCGGAACGCGATCAAGCACATCAGAGTCAACCGAACCAGCGAAAGTGGGGGTCCGATGCTTCGCGCCAAGCTCCAATCGAGCATTGACCCCTCGAGTGCAACCAACCGCCCCCAACAGCACAATCAGCATCGACACACACAGAATGACTCGGCCCATCATCGACATAGACGACAATAGTAGGTGATCCACCCACCAAACCTCCCTATCCTTCCCACAGCAATGGCCAAGAAGAACAAGAAATCCAAGACCGACACCCCGGTGTACGACAACCGCCGTGCCCGCTACGACTACTTCATCGAGGATACGATCGAGGTCGGTATCGTTCTGGAAGGATCCGAAGTCAAAAGCATCCGCGACGGCAGCTGCTCGCTCAAAGAGGGCTTCATCACCGTCGACCTCGATCCACCAAGACTCACCCTCCACCAAGTCGACATCCCCCCATACCAACCCGCCGGCGCACTCAACCACAGACCCAAGCGCGATCGCATACTGCTCGCCAAAAAACGAGAGATCGAAAAACTCGCGAGAGCCGTCGATGTCAAAGGCATCACCCTCATTCCCCTCAAGCTCTACTTCTCCGGAGCGCACGCCAAAATCCAGCTCGGGATCGCGAAGGGCAAAGCGCAGCACGACAAACGAAACTCGATCGCTGATCGTGAAAACCAACGCGACATGCAGCGCGCCATGTCCCAGCGCATGAAGTTCTGATCGAGCCCAGTCGCGGAAAGGCGTTGATGAACAAACGATCACTCATCACCTTGCTCGCGCTCATGCTCGGATTCCTCATCCTCGCAACCATCCGCCTCGCCGCAGGCACCGGAGGATTCTCCCAGCTCAACCACTGGGGATTCCCCGACAACGACACCATCATGGACCTCCGCTTCCACCGCGTCTGGACCGGTTCAATCGTCGGCGCAACGCTCGGCATCGCTGGCGTCTTCCTCCAATCCCTCCTCCGCAACCCCCTCGCCGCCCCCGACCTCATGGGACTCAGCGCCGGCGCGGGATTCGCTGTCACCCTCGCGATCTTCATCACCGGCGCATCACTGAGCGCCAGAGGCGCAACCATTCCCGCATTGATCGGAGCGGTCGCCGTCCTTGCCCTCGTCTACGCCCTCTCCCAGCGTCGAGGCATCATCGACCCCGTCACCATGATCCTCATCGGCGTCATCGTCTCCGTCATCCTCGGAGCCGCGACTATGCTCGTCGCGTCCCAGATGCCCGATCGTGGGTTCGGGACCAGCCGATGGATGATGGGAAACATCCGCGAAGACCTCTCCCAATCGCACCTCTCCGCATCCACCATCATCACCCTCGCCGTCCTCGCTGTTGGACTCTTCCAGGCAGCCGCCTACGACGCGGGATCACTCCCCAATGACGAAGCAAAAAGCATCGGGCTCCGCGTCGGCCCCATCCGCACCACGCAGCTTCTGGGCGCAGGACTCCTGACCACAATTTCAATCGTCCTCGCAGGCCCCATCGGATTCGTCGGCTTGGTCAGCCCCCACATCGTCCGCGTCCTCATCGGCCCGCGCCACGCAAGTCTCCTGATCGGTTCCGCAGTGGTGGGTGCCTCGATGGTTGTCGGCGCCGATGTCCTCTCACGAATCATCGAAACCCAAGCCGGACGCATCCCCATCGGAGTACTCACCGCATTGATCGGTGGCCCAGTCTTCCTCGCGCTCCTGCTCAAACAACGAACCACCCAAGCAAGCCAATAGGTTTATGCGTTGAAGTACCGCGCCTCAGGGTGGTGCGACACAATCGCGCAGGTCGATTGCTCCGGATCAATCTGGTAGTTTTCAGTCAGATGACACCCAATCCGCGTCGGATCAAGCAGCGACCACATCTGTTCATGCGCACTCATGTCCGGACACGCGGGATAGCCAAACGAGTACCGCGACCCACGATATTTCTGCTGGAAAAGCTCGGACATCACGCTCGAATCTTCGTGCCCAAACCCAAGTTCCTGACGAACCCGCTTGTGCCAAAGCTCCGCAAGCCCCTCCGCCGCCTCGACCCCGAGCCCGTGCCAGTACAGGTAATCCTGGTACTGGTTGTCATCGAACAGCCGCTTCGTGTGCCGACTGATTTCTTCGCCCATCGTCACGCACATCATCGCGATCACATCGCGCGATCCAGTCGCTTTGCACTCATCAAGGTCCCGGTAAAAATCAGCAATGCACAGCCTCTTATTCGCAGGCTGACGCGGGAACACAAACCGCTCGACTTCCCGATCATGATCTTCCGGATCAAACACCACCACCGAATCCCCATCGCTGCTGCAAGGCCAATACCCATACACAACCTTGGGTTGCAAAATCGGCTCCGCCATACACACCCGCTTGAGTTCTTCAAACTTCGGACGAGCCACCTCATCAAGCATCGCTTGGTACGCCGCTTTCTCCTGCTTCCCGCGTTTGAGCTGCCACTGCACGCTAAACAACGCCGTCGGATTGATGTACGCGAAGATGTCCGGCTGACTGATCTCCTCAACCACACGAGTCCCCCAGAAAGGAGGCGTCGGCACCGGATTGTCACGCACCACCGATGAACGCTCCAGCACCCCAACAGCAGCTTGTGCCGCCTTCGCACCCTCAACACGCTCGCTGTGCGCCGCGATGGTTTTCTTTCGACTGCTCGCGCGTTCCCTCGCCGCTTCCAACAGCGAACCACTCGTCCCGCTCACAATCGCATTCATCGTGTCCAGACCATCAAACGCATCCTTCGAGTAATGCAGGTCCCCCTGATACACGCTCGTCAGATGCCCCTCCGCATAACTCCGCGTCAATGCAGCGCCACCAAGCAGCACGGGAACCGTCACCCCAGCATCGTTCAGATGCCCAAGGTTCTCCTCCATCACATTCACGCTCTTGACAAGCAACCCAGAAAGCCCAATCGCCTGCGCCTTCGTCTCATGGAACGCCTTGAGGATCGTATCAATCGGTTGCTTGATCCCGAGGTTGTGCACCGTGAACCCGTTGTTCGAAAGCAGGATATCCACGAGATTTTTCCCAATGTCGTGCACATCCCCCTTCACCGTCGCAAGCACAATCGAACCCTTCGAGCTCACATCGTCCTTCTCCATGTGAGGCTCAAGCAGCGCCACGGCACGCTTCATCACCTCCGCGCTCTGAAGCACAAACGGCAACTGCATCTGTCCAGAACCAAACAACTCGCCGACCGTCTTCATCCCCTCAAGCAGATGGTCATTGATAATCTCCAATGGCTTGTACTTCCCCAACGCCTCCGCGATGCTTTCTTCAAGCCCATCCCGCTCCCCATCCACGATGTGGGCCTGGAGTTTCTCCTCAAGCGACAGATTCACAATCGCCTTGGCGCTGCTCTGCTCCTGCTCGCCCTCAAACAATTCGATCAAGTACGACAACGGATCATGCTTGGGATCGCTGATCCCCTCAGGCAAACCCGTCCCCCCAACCGACTCGTCCCGACGATCCCAGATCAGATCCATCGCCGCGTTCTTTTGCCCCTCGTCCATCGCATGCAGCGGCGTGATCTTCGAAGCATGCAGAATCGCGCTCGTCATCCCCGCTTGTGTCAGTTCATGCAGCAGCACCGCATTGATCACCACGCGAGCCGCGGGATTGAGCCCGAAGGACACATTGGAAAGCCCGCAGGTGAGTTGCACATCCGGGAACGACTCGCAGATCCGCTTGGTCCCCTCAACCAGTTCCGACGCACTCCGCCGATCCGAGTCCATTCCAGTAGAGACAGGCAACACCAACGGATCAATAAACAGATCCGACACCAGCAATCCATGCACCGTCGTCGCCCGCTCGATCGCGCGTTTGGTGATCTCAATTTTGCGATCCGCCGTCCGCGCCATCGCGTTCTCGACATCCTCGTCAATCGTCCCGATCACCAGCGCCGCGCCGTAGTCTTTCGCCATCTGGCACAGCTCGTCAAACTTCTCTTCGCCTTCTTCAAAGTTCGCGCTGTTGATGATGCACTTGCCCGCCGCCGCTTTGAGTCCCGCGAGGATGACCTTTGGATTCGTCGAATCCAGCATCAGAGGCGCATCAACCTGCTTAACGATCCGCGAAACCACCTCGTGCATATCTGCAGGGTTGTCGCGTCCCGCGACATCCACATTGATGTCCAGCACATGCGATCCATCCCGAACCTGCTGACGCGCCAGCGAGACGATCCCCTCGAAATCCTGCTCCTCAAGCAGCCTTTTGAACTTCCGCGATCCCGACGAGTTGCACCGCTCCCCAACAATCAGGATCGACAAATCCTGCCGAAACTCCACCGATGAATACAACGACGAACACGCCGGCGCAAAGACAGGATCCGCTCGCTGAACCTTCTCAACCGAATCCACATACGAACGAAGCTGCGAAATATGCTCCGGAGATGTCCCACAACACCCACCAATCGCGTCCACCAGCCCCTCCTCAAGCATCGGTGCAACCGCTTTGGTGAACCCCTGAGCATCCAGCGGGTACACCGTCTTCCCCTCCTGCAGCACAGGCAATCCCGCGTTGGGCATCACTGTGATCGGTCGATCCCAAAGCAGCGCCAGCGTCCGCACATGGTTCATCATCTCCACAGGACCCGTCGCGCAGTTCAAACCAAGCGCCGCGATCGGCATCGGACGCAGCGCCTCGATCGCCGCTTCAATCGAAGACCCCACCAGCATCGTCCCAGTCTGCTCGATCGTCACCGACACAAAGATCGGGACCGAGTCCTCATCAATCCCAAGCTCCCGCGCCGCCTTACGAATCCCCTGAATCGCGCACTTGATCTGCAGCAGGTCCTGACAGGTCTCGATGAGCACGACATCAACCCCGCCCTCGATCAGCCCCATCGCCGCCTGCGCGTATGAATCCCGCAGCGCATCAAACCCGATCTGCCCAAGCGTGATCAGTTTCGTCCCAGGCCCAAGCGACCCCGCAACAAACCGAGGCCACTCTGCAGTCGCAAACTCATCCGCCGCCTGTCGAGCAATCTCCGCCGCACTCTTGGACAACGCGCGTGCGTCATCCGCGCGATCAAACTCCCCAAGCACATGCGCCGCAGCACCAAATGTATTGGTGGACACCACATCCGCGCCCGCCTTGAAGTAGTTCCGATGGATCTCCGCGATCTGATCCGGCCGAGTCAGCGACAGAATATCTGTGCAGTTCTCGCAGCCCTGATAATCCCCATCCACGCTCAGGTCCAGATTGTGAATCTGTGTGCCCATCGCCCCATCCCAGACCAGCAGCTTCTCACGCATCCGATCCAGAATCGAACCACGAACAGGGACTGATTGAAGCGGGTTTGAGCGTTCAGACATGGCAATCTCCGTATATCCAGATAAACGGATTATACAGATCGCAGGCACGCATACAACCGCACCAGCCAAAAAAAGACTCCCCCACGAAGGGGGAGTCTGCAAATGAACCAGTTGACTTGTCAGCCAGCGATCAGCCAGCCGTCCGGATCAAGGGCATCCCGCTCCAAACGCACTGAGGAATGCTGAGACATCAAGGAAGTTGAACTGACCATCGCCACTGAAGTCCGCGGCGATGTCCTGACTCCCGTACGCACTGAGGAACGCTGAGACATCAAGGAAGTTCAACGAACCATCCTCTGTCAGATCCGCAGGACACGCGACGACATACTCACAGACCAAACCAGAGATCGTCACGCCATCAACTCCTGCCTCGATGATCGAACCCGAGCCCTGATCTGAAACGAGGAACCGGACACGCATCGACGAAGTGGTGGGCTGGAACTGATTCAGCGCCAACTCGGACATGATCCAGCCGCCCTCGGATTCATCGGTGTTTGGGCCGATGATATCGAGCGTCTGGTAGAACTCTCCACCGTCGTACGAGATCCCAACCTCCATCACATCGCTGTTCGGAGTGCCGGGAGTCACGGTATTGTTGTACCAGTGGTAGTAACTCATGATCGGCTCAATCAAATCCTGTGCATCAAACACAGGTGATGTCAGGATCGTCAAGCCGTCAACATCCGAGTTCATTCCCGCGCCAAGGTTCCCAGTGACATAGCACATCCCGGAACCATCCGCATCGCTGATCGGATCACCACTCGAACCATCACCCGCAGGCACACCTCGTTCCCAAGCACCATCGCTCGGTCCCTTGGCGCCGCCGGAAACGGTCCAACCGGTATCAAGTTGGAAGTTGTCCTCGAAGACCAACATCGGATCACCAACATTAATCCCAAGCGGGAACTCCGTATCAACATCCGGGAAGGTGGTCACGCCGGTCTCGACGCCTTCGACCTGGAAGTAGTAATACACATCGAAGTACCCAGGTGAAAGCTCGTGACGATTCTCCACACATTCCTGTGCTGGAATCGTTGCGGTATAGCTGTTCCCGCCATTATGGACCAAAGGCACCAAGGTGTACTCCAGATCCAGACCGCGGGATGTTGCTTCAAACAAGCCCTCGCCGCGTGCATACGCGAGCATCGCTGTACCCGGTACAACAGAGTCGAGCGGCTCATCAATCGTCACATCAAACACGAAGTCCTCGCCTGATTCCATCTCGGACGCAGGACCCTCAGGAAGCGAAATCACCGGCTGCGGATCAACACATGTCAACTCGCTCACCGAAACACCATCAACACCCGCCTCGATCACCGAAGCGTTCATCTGGTCGTCTGCAATGAAGCGGAACTGAAGCTGGTTGGTCGAGAAATCAAAGTCAAGAATCTCAGCAGACTCCATGACGCTGACCAAGTCCTTCTCGACATAGATCCATCCACCACGCGATTGCGAGTTGTTTGGGCCGACAGTTTCGATCAAGAACCATGTCTCGCCGCCGTCGTCAGTGACTTCGACAGTAAAGACATCTTCACCAGGACCGGATCCCGAACCCGAACCGGTATTGTCATACCAGCGCCAGTACGAAACCGCAGGACGAGCAACACTCGAAATATCAAACATCGGTGAGTTGAGAATCGTTGCGCCGCCATCGACATCAGTATTCGATCCAGGTCCACCGTTCCCGGTCACATAGCACAAACCAGACCCATCGCCGTCCGTTGTTGGATCGCCGCGTGTCCCGTCCCCTGCAGGAACGCCACGCTCCCATTGACCAGCGTTCTGACCAACAACATCTCCGGAAACCGTCCAACCCAAACTCGATTGGAAGTTGTCACTGAAGAACGCTGCTGGTGAACCAATCAACGCTTCAAACGGATCATCGCCACCACCAAACGGCAGCGTGTAAGGCACATTCGAACCGATCGTACCCGCCTCCAAGTAATACTCGATCACCGCATTTGGATCACAATCAAACCCTGGGAGTGTCGCGGTGTACTCCATCCCCTTTGAAGGAACCAAAGGCACCTGCGTGTACGCGCCAGGTGACGAGCGGTAGTACAAGAACTCAGAACCCTGCTCAATCGTGAGCTCAAACGGATTCAGCGTCACTGTAAATGAGTTCTCAACACCAGGAGCAAGGAACGGCGGAGTCTGAGCTGTAATCGCAAGGATCGGCTCAGTCTCGACCTCAAGCCGATACAACTGCACATTCTCCTGCGACGAAACGACAAACACTTCAAAGAAGTAATCACGCGCCTCAGAAGCAGGGAACTCCATAATCTCAGGCTCCCCAGGGAACCCACTCAGCGAAGTAAAGATCGGATTCACAAGGTCATCCGAGGTATACACATTCAAACGCAGATCATGCACCAAGTTGTAGTTGGTCAGCACCGAACTCGCATCATCCTCATCGCAGTTCAAAGTCTGCGGCCCTTGACGATACGAATCCGCGTCAGGTGTGACGGTAAAGGTAATCAACGACGGAACATCGAGCGAGATCTTGTAGAAGTCAACATCGTCAGGATCGTCAATGCTGACCAGATCCATCTCAAGAGTATCGTTGACGCTCATGCTCCCAAGATCAGTCGCCGCAGCAGCAGAATCATTGGGTTCCTGCGGATCGCCGTAGTGACGATGCCCATTGAGTATATCGTCAAGCTGCGGACCATCAAACGCAAACGAAACAAACGGCTCCATCAGCTTGGTTTCAAAGACCGGGCACACATGCCCCATGCCCAAGCCGTGACCATGCTCGTGCGCGATCACATTGCGCAGACCAAGCGAGTCGCCAAATGTCCCGTTGTAGAACGAGTCAAACGCATCAAAGACCATGTCCCCACCGAAGTCGGGGTAGAAGTTGTATGCGAGCAACCCGGAGTTCCCATCGAGAACCATCGCCGCGATGCGAACATCTCCGCGAACACCTGCCACACCATCAAAGTCACGATGCGAGGTACCGTCGTCGTTTGGTTCATAGACGTAGCTTGTGCCCGTCAGTTCTGCCCATCGATCAAAGACCTGCGCGAAAATCGCTTGCCATGTCGCCGCATTGCCGTAGATGCTGTTGAGCCACGCGAAGAGTTGCGAGTTGCCAGTCCCCTCCCCTGAGTTGGGAATAAAGGTTCCATCTGGAACAAACGAGTAGGTGATGATTGTTGGATCGCCCTGTCCAAGACCAGCGCCGCTCAGTGTTGTTCGCGTCCAACGATTGCGCTGCTGAAACGCATTGGGATTCGGAGGAGCCGTGACCGTGAGCAGTTCTCGCACCAGCCATACATATTCACCTGGGGTATCAGGAGCAAAGCAAAGCTCAGGCATCACGACACCAGACTCAACCGCATCCGCGATCGAGTACAACACCTCGATCTGACGATCAGTCATGGGATTGTCGGTGATCTTCTCAAGCGATGCATCAAGCCACTCTTCGAGCGACCCCTCGCCGGAGTACTCTGTCAGCCCATGAACATTCGCTTCAAACGATGCCGCTCCAAGGCCTCCACCAGCGACGATCTTTTCTTGTTCTTCCTTTGGCATCATCGGAAGCATCGCACCAGCAAACCGCTCGAGCGTCGCTTCGTCAACCACAGCATCAGAAGCTGCAGCATCTGCATTGTGCACTGAAACCGCTTCCCCACATGAAGCTTTGCACGAATCAGCAGTGACCGATCCGTGTGTAGGTGTCGTCAAACAAACAGCAGGCAACAACGCTGCCACGATCCATGAATCTCGTATCATAATTTCGAAACCCTTCATAAGTTCGATAGACAGGCCGAGTTCTCAAACACGCGCCTATCAACAAAATCCCGTTGTAAGTGCTACTCCCGCGCTTTTCATAGGATCTCACAACCCTCAGAAAAGTGCCCTCTGATCGCGGAATAACACGCTCCTCACCTCAAAAATAGCCGATCCGTCCAAGTCTGTAAACACTGAAACATAAGAACTTACGAATTTAACGCCGAGCAAGTTCCAGCCATCCAAGTTTGTCCCGCTTCACAAGAAGAATCGTCCGAGAACCACCCGAACCCCAGATTCGCATAGAGCAAAAAAAACACCCCGCAACAAGGTTGCAGAGTGCATTGAGAATCAAGTTTCAAGCCGCTCGATCGAGCCGCTCGTTTACTTCTTGGACTTGAAGTAGTTGCCAGCGAACTTCTTCTGGAACTTCTCAACACGGCCAGCCGCATCGACGAAGGTTGCTTTACCAGTGAAGAACGGGTGCGAACCCGACCACACATCGACCTTGAGTTCAGGCACAGTCGCGCCGACGGTCATGACAACCTCGCCGTTGTAGTAAACCTTGCAGGACGGGTAGTAAGTTGGGTGGGTGTCGTTTTTCATGGTAATTCCTTCAATCACACCGGTTTCCATCCGGCGGGCGTCAAGCATAGACCGCCCACATCGAGCCGTCCAGCCCCAAAACCCATCAATGGGCCGAGCTTTCATCAATTCTGATCCCCAAACCGCTCTCACGGCTCAAATTCGGGACCCAGTACAATCCAATCTCAAAGCAGCGATTCAGGGTTCTGCAGCGATTCCACGATCTCCGCAAGCGCCAGAGCCGCTGTCGCACCGTCCACAACCCGGTGATCACACGCCAAGCTCAATGGGAGCACCTTGCCCACCATCAGCTCGCCGTTCTGAACGACAGGCCCGTCGTACGCCTTACCAACCGCAAGAATCGCGACTTCGGGGTAGTTAATCACTGGAGTCGCAAAGCGACCAGCATGCGAACCCACATTCGAGATCGTAAAGCTCGATCCCATCAACTGCTCACGAGGGATCGACCGATCCCGCGAGCTTGCCGCGATCTGAGCGATCGACTCCGCGAGTTCAACAACATTCATCCGATCCGCGTCACGCATCACAGGCACCATCAGCCCGTTCTCCGTATCCGTCGCGATTCCAAGATTCACCGCGCCATACTGGACGATTTCCGCCGCTTCATCATCCACAATCGCGTTCATCGCACCAAAGCGACCTGAGAGTGCTTTTGAAACCGCCGCACAAATGAAAGGCAGGAAGGTCATCTTCACACCTGTCTGTGCCGTGACATCCTTCCGGAGCGCATCGAGTGCGGTCACATCCGCTTCATCAACAACGGTAAAGTGCACAGCGGTATCCACAGCATGACGCAACCGGTTCGCGATCGTCTTCCGGATTCCCTTAAACGGGATCCGTGCTTCGCTCTGCCCTTGCTGAACCAAACCCTGCTGCGCCGGATCAGGAATCGGACGATGCGCCGCAGGCCCCTGATACCCAGGTGCAGTCGGAACGCCTCCAGCACCCTGCTGCGGATACCCATAAGGCATCGGTATTGGTGCCGGATATCCATAACCCATCGGTGGTGGTGGGGGGAACCCATACCCAGGATACATCGGAGGATGCGGATACCCGTATCCCATCGGCGCTCCCATCGGAGGCATCTGCTGTTGTGGGTATCCCTGCTGCGGATACCCTTGTGGATAGCCCTGAGGGTACTGACCCTGATTCATCTGCTGAGGTGAATGCGCCGCAGGAATCTGCGTCGTCGGCAGATTCAACGGACGACGAGTCTCCGCAGGACGCTGTGGCTGCGATTGACCTTGTGACGAAGCCGCCTGTGCAGGAGCCGCAGGTGCTGATGGTCGAGGTGCTTGTGCAGCAGGTGCAGACGCAGCAGGCGCCGACTCCGGACCCGATCCACCGGACGCCTTCGCTTGATCAACATCCTTGCGAGTCACACGCCCACCGATCCCGGAACCCGCGATCGCATTGATGTCCACGCCGCAATCTCGAGCATGACGGCGCACGGCTGGTGACGCGAGCGCCTTCCCATCCGTGGAAGTCATCCCCGGAGTATGGTCCGACATCTGACCAACCACAGACCCCTGATCTTCTGGACGATCTTCTTCCGCTTCCGGTGCAGGTGCTGCAGGAGCAGCTTTCGCTGCTACGTCATCCGATCCGCCCTCATAAGTCACAAACGGAGCACCGACTTTGATGGTGTCGCCGTCTTTCCCATGAAGCGTCTTGATCGTTCCCGCGCGAGGGGACGGCACTTCCACAAGCGCCTTGTCGGTCTCCATCTCTGCGATCACTTCCAGCTCACCAACAGTGTCGCCTTCCTTCACGACCCACTTAATGAGCTCAGCTTCTTCAAGCCCCTCACCAAGGTCAGGGAGAATAAAGATGTTCGGATCAGATGATACTTTGCCAGCCATATGTTCAGTCCTCTTCGCTGCACCCGATTCTGATGGGCAGTGGGGGATTGTATTCGTTCTTGATTCAACTCATCGCAACAACTCAATGCCGCCGCTCAGTACGCCAAACACTCCTTGATCCCTTGCAGAATCCGAGGTGCCTCAGGCAGATACTCATTCTCCAGCTTGTAGTAAGGCATGATCGTATCGAACCCTGTCACACGCTGGACAGGTGCTTCAAGATGCAAGAAGCACTCCTCCATGATCCGTGCCGCGATCTCAGCACCCATCCCACAAGTCAACGGCGCCTCGTGCACAATCACGCACCGACCTGTCTTGCGGACAGACTCCGCAATCGTGTCCATATCGAACGGATAGATCGAGCGAAGATCAATCAACTCGACCGACACATCCTCAGGACAGTTGTCGATTGCTTCAAGCGCTTGGAACACCGGTGCGCCCCATGTCACCACAGTCAGGTCATCACCATCCGCGACCACCTTCGCTTCACCGATCGGGATCTCGTAGTACTCATCGGGGACCTCTTCTTTGAAGGTCCGGTACACCCGCTTGGGTTCAAAGAAGATCACGGGATCAGGATCCTTGATCGCGCTGTTGAGCAGCCCCTTTGCGTCATAAGGCGTCGAAGGCATCAACACCTTGATCCCAGGAGAGTGCGTGTAAATCGCTTCCGGAGAATCCGAGTGTAGCTCAGGAGCGTGAATCCCGCCCCCAACAGGAACACGCACAGTCATCGGCACAGTCACCGCACCGCGAGTCCGCGTCCGCATGCGAGCCGCATGGTTCACAAACTGGTCATACGCAGGTCCAAGGAACCCCTCGAACTGGATCTCAGGAATCGCTTTCATCCCAGCGATCGCAAGACCGATCGCTGTCCCCATGATCCCGGATTCATCCAGTGGGGTATCGACCACGCGATCCACGCCGTGCTTCGCTTGGAGTCCATCGGTCGCGCGGAACACGCCACCATTGAGCCCGATGTCCTCACCAAGAAGGATGACATCAGGGTCCGCCGCGAGTGCTTGGTCGAGGGTCGAAGTGATTGCTCCGACGAGTGTTTGTTCTGCCATATCACGAAACTCCGTTCAACCGATGACCGCGATGGTCGTCGCGGCGGTTGCGTTGTTGTTGGTTTGTGCCTGCTGATCAATCGCAGCAAGGTATTCGTCAAACGAGCTGGGGAGCGACGCGTTGATAATCTCCGCGACCTGCTCTGCTGGTTGCTTCACGCGAACCGCCCCGCTCCAGTGTCCAAAGTCGATGTCCGCTTTGTCCTCTCCCTTTGGAGAAACCGAACGCACATACGCCGCGTTGATATACCGCTCTTTGCCCTTGATATCAACGATCTTCACCATCATCCCTTGATCTCCGCATGCTGCGCTTTGAGACCAATCTGTGATGGATCGCGCCCGATCGAGCTTGTCCGCATCGTGTCGCGTTGACGACGAAGGTCCTCAGGAAGCTCAGCATACATGTCGTCGAAGAACTCGTTGCTTGTTGGAGCCGAGACCGAGATCGCCGCATCGACAACCTCTTTCACGATCGTCTTGGCGCGGTTCTCAAGCTCTTCTTGCTTCTTGTCATCCCAGATCCCGACCGATTCCATGTATTTCCGCGTACGAATCAACGGGTCCTTCTCAAGCCAAGCATCGACTTCTGCTTGATCGCGGTACCGACGCGCATCATCCGCAGTCGTGTGGTCCGCAAGACGGTAAGTCACACCCTCGATAAACGAAGGCCCACCACCCTGGATCGCACGCTTGCGAGCGTCCTGTGTTGCTTTGTACACCGCGAAGATGTCGTTGCCATCCACTTGAATCGTCGGCATGTCATACGCCAACGCCTTCTGAGCGACGGTTGCCGAGTTCATCTGCTGCTCGCGAGGGAGCGAGATCGCCCACGAGTTGTTCTGACAGTAGAACACACAAGGCACCTGCATCACCGATGCAAAGTTCATCGCGTTATGGAAGTCACCCTCCGAAGTCGCACCATCACCAAAGTAGGTAATGACCGCACGATCCGCTTCCTTCCGTGCCTTCATCGACCACGCGATCCCCGTCGCGTGGAGCATGTGCGTCCCGATCGGAACCGACAGCGGCGTAATGTTCACACCCTCAGGGAACTTCGATCCACGCTCATCGCCCATCCAGTACTGAATGACATAATGCATCGGCATCCCGTGCATGAAGAGCGCCGCGTTCTCGCGATACGATGGGACGACCCAGTCGTTCCCCTTGACCATCGCAAGCGCCGACCCGACCGCGTTCGCTTCCTGCCCCTTGTTCTGCGGATAGGTCCCCATCCGTCCCGAACGCTGCAGCTTAAACGCGATCTCATCAAGCTCACGGCAGACCCGCATCTGTTCATACAGATACACGACCTGATCATCGCTCAGCGTGTCCTTCGCGAGCTTCTTATCAAGCTTCCCATCCTCATCAAGGATCTGCAAGTGCTCAATTTTCGCTTCATACACAGTATGGTGTGGCATATCTTCTCCTACCCAAACAACTTGCTCGGCAACAATCGCGCCCCCGTCGAATTCCAGCGGCGGGCAACCATCTCCCGGCTCCAAGTGGGCCTGTTAGTATAGGGAAGAAGTTTCCAAAGGTCTTGCTATGACCGCAGACTTGACCAGCCCTTGATCGCAAGCCAGATCAGCCCAGATATCAATAACATCGCGACGAAACCGACTCCAGCGAGAGCCAAAAACGCGCCATCTATAGGGTTGTGAGAAAGAGTCGTCATCGACGGAAAGTCTGGGGCGGAACTGGGCTCGATCCACTCGTCCCAAAACCCGGAATGAGTGTCCGGATGAACCCCGCGTTCAAGCCGGTCCATCGCGTATTGATTTCTGGCATCAACCCAGTCGGAAGCTTCTTCCGATGCATCGACATAGTACGCCCTGAGTACCTCGGTATAGCCATCCAAGATCATTGCGTGCCCAGGGATCATGAGTTCACGGTCAGCATACCGATCAGGCAGCTGATCTCCGGCATTCCGCAAGGTCAAATCCTGCACACGGATCATGCTGAGAGTTGACAGCACATGCAATCCTTGATCCGCCAACGAAAAAGCAAGTGCCCGGTAAATCTCTGGGCTTTGCCATGCATTCCCAAGCGCAATCAATCCAGAGATTCCCTCAACCGAATCAGCATAACCAAGAGCACTCAGTGTGTTGTCCGATGTTCCAAACTCGTAAGGACGGTACAGGGGAATCATGTGCAAGAGGTTTTGTTTCGCGCCAACCTCATCTGGTACGTTCAGAATCCACTCAATCGCCAGCAACTGATACCGCTCCCGCCCAAAGTGCGCATCCGGGTTCAACTCAATCGCCGCCGCGATTAGCTCCCGCGACCGCTCCACATCAGTCATGTCTTCTCGATCCGAGCCGCTCTTGAGCCAGCGATGGACAAGAAAGGTCCCAAGGTTCGCAAGATACCTGTACCGATGCTCCCCAACATCCGCCCCTTCCGACTCAAGCCGATCCATCACAAGAAGCTTCCGCTCCATCCAAGCGATTGCTTCATCGGACCGCCCAAGCCGATCACACGCCACCCCCGCATCGTCATACAACCCAAGATTGTCCGGGTCCGACACAATCGCAGCTGTCACTCGCTCTAGCCGCATCTCATAGAACAACGTCGGGAACCGATCAAACCGACCGGTGATGATCTCAGTAATCCCAGGAAGCCCCTTCGCCTCAGCCGCAAGCGTATCCCGATCCCATAAACACGCATGAGCCACACCCGCAAGCAATGAGCATGCAACAGCAAAGACAGCGAGAGTCCGATCCATCAGTGTCCCCTTCATAGAACTCATACGAAAAAACGCCGGGAGTGTTCCCAGCGTTCAACGATCAACTTGTGGATCTATTTCACCCAAGCTGCTCAATCGTCTCGCTCATATGCTCGCGCCCAGTCGCGCCAGCATGCTCACGCCCAGTCCCCGGGAACTGCTTGATGTGATCTTTCGGAAGTTCACGCCCAGTCCCCTTATCGCTTGGGGAACTCTCAGGAATCGCAAACAACTTGTTGTCAAGCGTTGACGAGTGCGCCAGCGCCGCATCAGCCGCCGTCAGCATCGTGTCGTCCGCATTCTCATGCAGACCACGGAACGCATCGTGGATCGCCAGTTCAGCAAGATCAAAGAAGTGGATCGCGCTCGCTTTGTTGCGGTCAAACTCCGTGCCGGACTCATTGTTGCGGATATCCATATCAAGACGCGAGAGCGTGCACGCCCAAGCATGCAGATACATCGCCGCGTCTGCAAGACGCGCCTGAGTCACCTGAGCGGTCACGATCGCTGCATCCTTCTTCTTCGAGATAATCTTGAACTGGTAAGTCAGCTCCGAAATCAATCTGCACATCCGCGCACCGTACGGGCTCAGCGATGGATGCAGCTTGCTCATGCTTGGTGCCTTGTTTCGAATCCCAAGGAACACCTCGCGTCCAAGCGGGAGTGCCGCCTTGATCATCGTTGGGGTGAACTTTTTATTGTCCGCCATGTCCTTGATCCCGAGCATCTTTTCAGCGAGCTGCTTGCCGCCGTACGCGAAGATGAACGACTGCATGACCTCGTTGGCGCCTTCAACAATCGTATTGATGCGCGAGTCGCGGAAGATCCGCTCAAGCTCGTTCTCCGCCATCGTGCCCTCACCGCCCATGATCTGCAGCGCGTTGTCCACCGTGCGCCATCCCATCTCCGAGCAGAACACTTTACAGATCGCGGTCTCGAGCATGATGTCCTCATCATGGCGATCCAGCATCCCGGTCGTCATGTACAACACCGAATCCATCGCGTAGCACAGCGACGACATCCGAGCGATCTTCTGCTTCACAAGCTCAAAGTCAGCGATCGGACGACCGAACTGGTATCGAGTCTGTGACCACTTGATCGATTGGTCCATCGCGGTCTTCGCGCCGCCGAGCATCCCCGCAGAGAGTGTACAGCGACCATAGTTGAGACAAGTCAGCGCAACATTGAGACCCTTGCCCTCTTTGTGAAGCAGGTTTGCCTTGGGAACCTTCACATCCGTGAACTTGATGCGTGCCTGCCAGGTTCCTCGGATACACATCTTCGATCGGTTCTTCGAGAAGATATCAATCCCGTCCATGTCAGGCGTACACACAACCGCGGTCACGCGCTCTTTGCCGTCGATCATCTGCTTACCCATCACGGTAAACAACCCTGAGATCGCGCCGGAGGTTGCCCACTTCTTCTCGCCATTGATGATGTAGTGCTCACCATCATCAGACAAACGGATCGTGGTCTCTTGCCCACCCGCATCACACCCGACCTGAGGCTCAGACAAACAGAACGCGCTCAACCACTCGCGAGCGAGTTTCGGGAGCCACCGTTCTTTCTGCTCATCAGTGCCGTAGAGCATGACCGCTTTACAACCAATCGATTGGTGCGCCGAAACCATCACCGCCGTCGATCCACAGCGTGTGCCGAGTGTTTCAAGCACACGGTTGTACGAGGTGATCCCCATGCCGAGCCCGCCGTGAGACTTGGGGATCGTCATCCCGAGCACACCCATGTCAAACAGTTTCTTGATAACCCACTCTGGAATGTACTGCTCCTGATCGATCTCAACCGCAGGGTGCTCCTCTTTCAGGTACACCTTGAGCTTCGCGACCAGTTCATCACACTCACGCCGCTCATCCGCCGAGACCTTGTCCATCTGTGGGTAAGGGAACAGCAGTTCCTCGCGGAGGTTGCCCCAGAAAAAGTTCTTCACCACACCCATCTCGCTGGGTTCAGGACCGAGCAAAGTCTCCGCATCCGCGATCATCTTCTGGTCGCGTTCGGAAACACCCTTCATCTTCTTCAGGTCTGCGTTCTGGATTTTGGACATTGTTGATACTCCTTAGAAATCTCGCTGAACCGTTTCATGCTCAAGCGGATGTGTGTGAACTGTGTGTTTATTTGCCTTTGTTGAGAAACGCGCCGATCGTCTCGCGTGCCGGCTCAGTGTGCCGCAGACGGACCAGATGATCCCGCTCGCATTTCACCGCCGCCGACCAACCCGATTCGATACCGACACGAACCGCATCGCACACCGCCTCGGTATGCTCCGCAGATTCAAGCGCCTCGCGAGCATCGCTCAGCGCGTCCTTCATCTCATCTACATTCGATTCATCAATACAGCGCGATGGTCGCCCGCTGCGAGCAGGTGTTTCCTGCGCCCCAACCCAAGCGCGAGCCACGGGAATCAGCTCATCCGCAGTAGAAACCGTCACATCAAACAACCCCATCTCATCCGCTTGGTCAGACTTCATCGCCCGACCATTCGCTGTCGCGACAATCGCGTCCGTCGCGTCAATCCGAGCAGGCAGCAAGTTCGTCCCACCCCACCCAGGACAAATTTTAAGCCCCGCCTCAGGAAGCCCGATCAAGAAAGGCTTCGCCTCCGGATCAATCAACCCCACCAACCCATCGCAGTGCATCGCGAGTTCAAGCCCACCACCAAGCGCCACCGAATGAATCGCCGCAGCAGTGGGGCAAGGCAAATCCGCAATCCGCTGAAACACGCGAGCACCATACTCAAGGTACGCATGTAGCTCAGCGTCATCCATCGCCATGATTGCCTTCAGATCCGCCCCAGCAACAAACGCGCGAGGCGCCGACGATGCAAGCACAAACCCACCAAGATCCCTCGGCAGCGTATCTAGCGTCGCATCCAAACGAGCCAACAACGATTCATCAATCACCACCACAGGACGGCCAGGTTGATCCAATGTCAACACCGCAATCTCGGCACCATCAGCATTCGTGCTCAGCTCCACCGGCAGTAAATCTTGAACCACAGGAATGTCTCGCTCTTGCGGAGGAGTAGGCAGACCTATCAGTCCACCACCGCACGGATCCGCAGCTCCAGCGGTCAGACATCCTATGCAGTACAACCCCAAATAAACAGCAAAACACCCCGCCTAGAGAGCCGATTCCACGCCTTGCGAAACTGTTTCATCCGTTATTTCGCACGCTTCATCCGGGCCGATAACGACGCCTGCGCCTCAGCAGTCCCAAGCACTTGCGCGCTCAGCTTCGCCCCCTCAAGCACCATCCCCGCCTCGACCACGCCATCAATCTTGTTGAGCAGCCCCTTGGTGGTCGCCAGCGCATGAGCACCGCCGCTCGCGAGCCGCTCGACGATCTCATCCGTCAGCGCATCGAGCCCATCTCGGTCATCCGCGAGATGATCAACGAGCCCAACCGCCGCCGCCTCCGCGCCCGACATGATCCCCCCCTTGAGCATCGCCGCGCGAGCGCGTCCCGCGCCCATCTTCGCAACCACCCAAGGCGCGATCACCGCGGGACACAACCCAAGATCCACCTCAGGAAACCCAAGCTTCGCATCCGCATGCGAAACACTCACATCACACACACAACTCAAACCACACCCACCCCCAACCGCGGCCCCGTTCACCTTCGCCACCGTCACCATCCCAAGCTCACGGATCTTGATCGTCAGCTCCGCAAGACTCCGCAGCAAACGCCCCCCAAGCGTCTCATCCCCCGACAACTCAACAAGTACGGCCTTCAAATCCATCCCCGCACAAAACGCCTTCCCCGCCCCAGTAATCACCAGCACCGAACACTCCGAACCCCTGAGCGCATCCACATGCGCATGCATCGCCTCAAGCATGTCCAGCGACATCGAGTTTCGCGCCTCGCCGCGATTCATAGTGAGTGTTGCGACCGGGCCGTTGATTGTGAGTGTTGCGAGTTCTGGCATATCGAATCGTAGCGCGGTTTGGGATGGCGTGAAAGTCTATAGCTTTGCTTCGATACACCCGGATTTCAGTGAACAGGGTACACTGACGGAGTGATGAGTAAAGAGGTCTTGCGCATCAAACAACAATACAAAATGATCGCCACAGTCATGGAATGAGATGGAGGTGAGCAGAAGTGTGTCTTTAAACTGATTCTCTTTCAGAGTCGGGGATTGTTCATCTCGCCATCCGGTGTTGTATGTTTCAAGTAGTTCTTTGACGGCCAGTGCTTTGGCATCTTCTACCCAGATCTTCAGGTTATTTACCACAAGTTGTGCAGTTGGAAGTAAAGCAGAAAACTGTTTTTTTGTCTTTGCTTGTAGAGACAACTCAACATCTTCATTGAGTGTGCCTTCAAACCAGCCAACAGAACGATTGAGTTTGAAATTCCCGAACTGAGGATCTTCGATGGTAACTGGTGATTTGAGTACTGGAATCAACGCCTTGAGTTCGTCGTCTTGGTAATTTTTATTTACTATCTCTGAAGCCCACCCTCGCAACTCGCCGCAAGGGTGTAGTGCTAGACGAGCCCGGACATGAATCAGCTTATACGGGTAGATTGGTGTTTCGGGGCCATTTTCGAGCAGCATTTCTACATACAACTCATCAGTATGAATTGTGCCATCCCTTGACTTCCAAGCTGCAAATGTGAATCTTGTTCGTTCCTCTCCACTGCTAGATTTGAAACTATTTCCAGCGGCTCCATCTAGGTTTAATACACCGTAGAGTTCTTCATCTTTAGCAGTGCTAATGAGATCAAGAAACGCTTTGTCTTCGCGTTCCAGCTTCGCAAAAAAATCTTCTGTGTCACTCATAAACTGTCCACGATCAGATTAACCCCACAACGCCCCAAGCATCCGCCGCTCCTCATCACTCCCCACCCGCGACAGTGACGCCTGCAATCCATCCCCGCCAAGCTCACTCGTCCCCTTGGTAATCACATTCACCAAACGCTTCGTCTCCCGCACCCCAGCGCCAGGCTTCGCCGCAAGCGACCGCGCCAGCTCCATCGTCCGCTCGCGTACCGCCTCCGCATCCGCGACAACCTCGTGAACCAACCCGATCGCAAACGCTCGCTGAGCGTCAATCAACCCCGGATCCAGCATCAGCGCCCGCGCGGGCCCAGCCGGGATCGATGACATCAAAAACGCCGCCGACACCGCAGGCGACACCCCGATCTTCACCACCGGATACCCAAGCTGTGCCCCCTCATCCGCAACGACCACATCCGCGCCCCCAAGCATCGCACACCCACCCGCGATCGCGCACCCATGCACGCCCATCACGACTGGCACCGACGCTTCACGCATCGCGACGACGCACTTGGATAACCCCGTCAACAGCGCCCGCATCGTCTCGCCCGATTCATCCGCCGCGCACGCCTTGAGATCAAACCCCGCGCAGAACACCTTCCCATTCCCAAGCACCGCGATCGACCTCGTCTTATCGCCAACACCCCGAACCGCCGACTCAAACGCCGTCAACATCTCAGGGAGCATCGCATTCCGCTTCTCACCCCGATCCAGCACAATCGTCGTCACCGAGTTCTCCGTCGTCACGCGAATCATTTGATCAACCCCGAAGCAAACGCCGACGCCTCAACCATCATCCCGCGATCCACTGCAGTTTGGACACCCGCCTCTGTCGCCGCATCAATCAGTGTCAGCGACGACACATTCCCCGGCGCCCGCGTCGTCGCCGTCGATGCATAGGGACACCCACCCAATCCACCCGCCGAAGAATCAAACGACCGCACGCCAACCTCGATCGCCCGATCAATACACGCGGCAGCATTCCCAAAAGTATCATGCAGATGTAGCGTCAGCGTCGGATCACCAAAGTCGTTGTGCGCCCGGCCATCCAGCTGATCAATCACCTCAAGCAGCACCTGCTCGATCGTGTCCGGCGTCCCCGCCCCGATCGTGTCACCCAGATCAATCTCGTCAACCCCAAGCTCCAGCAGCCGCGACGCAACATCCCCAACCTGCGCCGCCGAGATCTCCCCATCAAACGGACACTTGATCACGCACGAAATGTACCCCCGCACCATCAACCCCTGCGCATGCGCTCCAGGAATAATCGGCGCAAACCGCTCTAGTGTTTCTTCAATCGTCGCGTTCGTGTTCTTGAGCGAGAATCCTTCGGAAGCCGCGGTAAACACCGAGACTTTATCAATCAATCGTTCGACGCCATGCTTCTCCCTCGCATCCCGGTTCACCGCAAGCGCCGCTTCAAACCCCTTCATGTTCGGCACAAGCGCCGAGTAGCACACCCCATCCCGCTTCGTAGGCGAGACCAGATCGAAAACCTCAGCCGCATCCCCAAGCTGCGGGATCCATTTCGGTGATACAAAGCTGCTCACCTCAACCTCATCAACCCCCGTCGCCTCAACCTTGCGAACCAGTTCCGCCTTGGTCGACGCATCCACAACCACCGACTCTGCCTGCAACCCATCGCGAGGGGACACCTCCGTTATCCGGATGCGCCCGCTCACTTCTCTTCCCCAACCGGTTCCACAGCCGGATCAGCTTTGGGCTCTCCACCACCCTCAAGCCCCGCCTTCGCCTCTTCATCGTCACCAGAGAACTTCAAAAACGGGATCGTCGAATCAAGATTGTTAATCGTCTTGCGAAGCGATGCAAGATGCGCACTCACCGCCTGCAGATCCGCATTCACCGCGACCATCCGCTCATCCATCGACACCATGTTGGTATCCATCGCCTCAAGCTTCGCATCAATGCTCGCCAAACGCTCACGGATCTTTGACATATTTTCATCAATAGGACCAAGCGTCGAGTCCAACTGCTTCTCAAGCTGCTCAAGCAACTCATTCGCCCGCTCAACCTTCGCGAAGCTCTCATCGATCTGCGTCAGCTTCTCGTTGGAGATCGCAATCTGATCATGAATATCCTGCACAATACAGCCAGGCATGAACACAAGCCCCAAGACAAACAGGCAAGCCAATAGATACTTCATGTCAAGTTCCTTTCGCATTCTAATCAAACCTGCAGCACACCCGTCTTCAAATCCCGCGAGTAATCCCACCCCTGATTCGCCGCATCCAACGACGCGATCAACTCCTCGCGTGTCTGGTGGGGCTCGATGATCCGATCCACCCAACCGCGTGCCGCGCCGTGCCGGATGTCCTGCTGCTCGTTGTACGAATCCGCGACCGCATCGAGGATCGCCTTGTGCGTCGCTTCGTCGATCTCCTCGCCCTTGCGAGCCCTCGACCGCTCCTCGATCATCGCGAGCGTCCCTGTCGCCGACCCCGCACCCATCACCGCACACTTACTGCCGGGCCACGCCATCGCTACAAACTGATCAAACGCCCGCCCGCACATCGCGTAGTTTCCCGCACCAAACGACCCCCCAAGAATCACCACAATCTTCGGCACCACACAGTTGCTCATCGCGTTCACCATCTTGGCGCCGCTCCGGATAATCCCGCCCTGCTCACTGTCGCGACCGACCATGAACCCAGTGGTGTCGTGCAAGAACACAATCGGAATCTTCCGCTGATTGCAATCCATGATGAACCGCGCCGCCTTGTCCGCGCTGTCGTCATAGATCACCTTCGGCATATTCACCGACTTACTCGGCCCCGCCTTCCCACCAGGCAACTGCCGCTCGCTCATCTTCGCCTGATTTGCGACAATCCCGCACGCGTGACCGCCAATCTTCGCGTACCCGCACACCAGCGACTGCCCGTACTCCGATTTGTACTCATCAAAGTCCGGCGCAAGCACCTGTTCACCATCCACCGTGCGTGAACCCGTATCCACAATGCACGAGATGATCTCTTTCACATCGTACTGCTGACCAGGCTTGTCCTTGAATAGCTTGTAAATATCCTCCGGATCACGATGCGGATGCTGCCGCTTGCGTTCTGCCGCATCAACCACCGCCGCACGATCAGGATACTTCGCGACAAGTGATCGCAGCCGTGATAGACACGACTCATCATCCGGCTCTCGAAAGTCAATCGTCCCCGAAATCTGAGCATGCATCTCCGCGCCGCCCAGTTCCTCATCGCTCACATCCTGCCCGATCGCCGCCTTCACCAGCGCCTGACCCGCAAGATACAACCCCGACCCCTCCGTCATCAGCAGCGTGTCGCACAGCACCGGCAGATACCCACCCCCCGCAACACAGAACCCCATAATCGCCGAGATCTGCGGAATCCCCTCCGCACTCATCACCGCGTTGTTGCGGAAGATCCGACCAAAGTCATCCGTATCCGGGAACACATCCTCCTGCATCGGAAGAAACACCCCCGCCGAGTCCACCAGATAGATCAAAGGCAGCTTCGCCATCTGCGCCATCGTCTGGGCGCGGATGATCTTCTTACACGTCATCGGGAAGAACGCGCCCGCTTTCACCGTCGCGTCGTTCGCGATAATCATGTGCCGAACCCCCTCGACGACACCGATCCCCGTCACCACCCCAGCCCCCGGCGCTCCCCCGGCTTCCTTGTACATATTGAACGCAGCCCACAACCCAAGCTCTTGAAACTCGCTGTCCTTGTCAACAAGCAGATCAATCCGCTCCCGCGCCGTCAACCGACCCTTCGCGTGCTGCCGCTCAATCGCCTTGGGACCACCCCCAAGCTTGATGCCTGCTTCAGTCTCAAGAAACTCCGCCGTCAGATCACGCAATGTCGATGTAGATTCAGCCATGGTCACAGAGGATAGGAGCACTCCCCCAAATCTTCCCCATTCCTCGTCTCTTCTGACCCCTTGCAGCCGCGCCCAATCCCCCGTACCGTGTTGCTATGAACAACTCCCTAAGCCGTGCCGTCATCGCCCTTTCGATCATCTTGCTCGCGTGCAACCCGCTCGCGAAAGCGCAAGACGAAAAACAAAGTGAAAAGATAGATTCAAACTCCAACCCCGCGTTCGTCATCTACCCCGACGAATCCTCCATCACCTACCACACCGTCACCATCCACGGCACCCCAATCCACTACCAAGCCACCGCAGGCACCATCACCATCACCAACCTCCGTGGAGACCACGAACCCACCGCGCAGATGTTCTACATCGCCTACAAAAAACTCAACGCCCCATACGACGACTCCACCGACCCAACCTTCCCCGACGCCGCAACAAGACCCATCACATTCTCCTTCAACGGAGGTCCCGGCTCAAGCTCCGTATGGCTCCACCTCGGAACCTTCGGTCCAATGCGCGTCAACCCCATCGACGACTTCGGAAATCCCGGCCCTCCACCCTACAAACTCGTCGAGAACGAATACTCCCTCCTCGACCAATCCGACTTCGTCTTCATCGACCCCGTCACCACAGGATTCTCCCGCGCCGCCAAAGACAAAAGCGAAAAAGACTTCCACGGCGTCAACCAAGACATCCGCTCAGTCGCCGAGTTCATCCGCCTCTACCTCGGAAAGGAAAAACGCTGGGGATCACCCAAGTACATCGCCGGAGAGTCCTACGGCACAACCCGCGCCGCCGGACTTGCAGATGAACTCCAATCCACCCACGGCATCTCACTCAACGGCGTCGTCCTCGTCAGCGCCATCATGAACTTCCAAACCGCACGTTTCGATGTCGGCAACGACCTCCCATACCCCCTCTACCTCCCAAGCTTCGCCGCCACCGCCAAGTTCCACGACGCGCTCTCGAACAAATACCAACGCATGGACCTCGAACAGTTCCTCCGCGAAGTCGAAAGCTTCGCGATGAACGACTACACCCTCGCCCTCGCCGCGGGAGATCAGCTCGCTGACAACGACCGCGACGAGATCGCATCCAAACTCGCTGACTACACCGGACTCACCAAGGACTACATCCTCCGCACCAACCTCCGCATCACCATGCCACGCTTCCCCAAAGAGCTCCTCCGCGATCGCGGCGAAACAGTGGGGCGATTGGACTCCCGCTTCAAATCCTTCGACCGCGACGACGCCGGGGAGTCCTACGAGTACGACCCAAGCATGGTCGCGATCAAAAACATCTACACCGAATCCATGAATGAATATCTCCGAGGCGATCTCGACTACCAATCCGACATGCGCTACGAGATCCTCACCAATGTCTGGCCGTGGTCATTCTCCGGAGTCGCCGACAACCAGTACCTCAACATCGCCGAGCGCCTCCGCAAAACGATGCACAAAATCCCCAATATGAAAGTCTTCATCGCTAACGGCTACTACGACCTCGCCACCCCATACTTCGCGACCCAGTACACCATCGACCACATGTTCCTCCGCCCGCACCTCAAGCAGAACATCTCCATGCACTACTACGACGCCGGACACATGATGTACGCCGAGCACTCCATGCTCAAAAAACTCAAAGATGACCTCGACGAGTTCTACCAAGAGCGCACGCAAGATTAACAAGTACGAGCCCAACCACAGGAGCCAAGCATGTTCTCATTCCCCCCAATCCCACCACTCGAAGGCATGCACCCCCTCGTCGTCCACTTCCCGCTTGGACTCCTCATGGTCGCATGGATCCCGATGCTCCTGTGCATCGTCGATAAAAAACGACGCAGCGCCTGGATTCAAACCACCCTCACACTCCTCATCCTCGGAACCCTCTTCACCTTCGCCGCGATCTTTACCGGAGAAGCCACCGAAGAAATCATCGGCACTACATCCCAAGAGATCCACGACGCCGTGCACGAGCACGAAGAAACCGCGGAGTCCGCACGAAACTTCTTCATCGTCACGACAGTCCTCTTCGCGTTCATCCCAATCGCAAGAGCGAAACTCGAAAAATCAAAGAAGAAATCTGCCATCACCGTCATCGCGATCCTGATCGCAATCAGCTACGGGCTCGGCACTCTCACCCTCGCCAACGCCGGGCACCAAGGAGGACTCCTCGTCCACCACCACGGCATCCACGCGCCACTCAGCACGCCATAGCATGTAGCAGTATCTGTACAACAACTCAAAATTTTCCTCGGAGATCGACTCAATGCCAGTTCCGTTCCGCACCTTGTCAACACTCATCGCAGGAATCATGCTACTCATGAGCCCACAAGCAACCGCCCAGCCAACGCCCCCAGGCCACACAATTACCCACCCCCAAGGGCAAGGCCTCCACGCGCCGATCACCTCCGCCCAAAGCCGAGTCGCCCTCAGTCTCAACGGACAATGGAACCACATCCCCGACCCCTTCGACAACGGCTCCCTCACCCACCTCAGCCAACCCCTCAGCCATGGCTACTGGGAAGACCAACAACGAACCTCACCAGAACAACGCATCGAATACAACTTCCAAAACGCCCAGCCTCTTGAGGTCCCCGGCGATTGGAACAGCCAACGCGAAGACCTCTTCTTCTACGAAGGTACCCTCTGGTACCAACGCTCATTCGACTTCGACGCTTCCGACTCCAAACGCTACTTCCTCCACTTCGGAGCCGTCAACCGACACGCCGACGTCTGGATCAACGGCCAATACCTCGGATCACACCATGTCGGATTCACACCATTCAACTTCGAAATCACCAACAAACTCAAACCCACCAACAACACCCTCGTCGTCCGCGTTGACAACCGCCGCCGCGCCGAAGATGTCCCCGCCATGCGCACCGACTGGTGGAACTACGGCGGAATCACCCGCGACGTCGCCATCCTCGAAACACCATCAACATTCATCCGCGCCTGGGAAGTCCAACTCAATAAGGACGCGACAGCCGCAACCGGATGGATCCAACTCGACGGCCCAAACGCATCAAACCAACAATGCACCATCGCCATCGGTAACAACGCATCCATCAAAGCCACAATCCAAACCGACACCAAAGGACACGCACAACTCAGCATCCCCTGGTCAAAGGACCTCGACCTCTGGAGCCCCGAAAGCCCAACCCTCCACCAAATCAAAATCTCAATATCTGCAGGCGACCAAGCCCAAGACAAAATCGGTTTCCGCACAATCGCAACCCAAGGCCGAAACATCCTCCTCAACAACAAACCCGTCTTCCTCCGAGGGATCTGCCTCCACGAAGAAGCCCCCGACCGCGAAGGCCGTGCCTACTCCGAAGCCGACGCCCGCAAGCTCCTGAGCAGCGCCAAAGAACTCGGATGCAACTACGTCCGCCTCGCGCACTACACGCACAACGAGCACATGCTCAAAGTCGCCGACGAACTCGGACTCATGGTCTGGGCCGAGATCCCCGTCTACTGGGTGCTCGATTTCGAAAACCCCGTCACCCGAACCTACGCCCAGACCCACCTCACCGAAATGATCGATCGCGACCGCAACCGCGCAAGCGTCATCATCTGGTCCGTCGGAAACGAAAACCAAGGAAGCGAGATCCAGACCGCACTCCGCAGAGACCTCGCCGCCGTCGCCCGCGCGTCCGACCCATCCAGACTCATCTCCGCCGCATGCTTCGTCCGCATGACAAGAGGAGACGATGGCAACCTCAATGGAGTCTTCGTAGACGACCCCTTCGGAGAATACGCCGACATCCTCGCCATCAACGAATACATCGGTTGGTACCACGACTCCACAACCCAGCTCGAAGGTCTCCCGCTCCAAACCGAATGGGAAAAACCGCTCATCTTCAGCGAGTTCGGAGTCGGAGTCAAACAAGGACTCCACAGCGATTCAGTTGACAATGACGGCAACGCCAACGAGATCTGGACCGAAGAGTTCGGCGCCCATTTCTACAAAGACCAACTCGCCTGGTGCAACGAGCTCAAAGAACAGGGACTCCTCCAAGGCCTCTCCCCCTGGATCCTCAAAGACTTCCGCTCCCCGCGCCGCCCCCTCGCCCAAATCCAAGACTGGTACAACCGCAAAGGACTCATCTCCGAGACCGGCCAAAAGAAACTGGTCTTCTCTGTACTCCAAGAGCAATACCAAAGCTGGATCAACAACCAAGACTGATCAATCACCAACGATTTTCCCCCATTCGCTCAGCAAATCCAATTATTATCGATCCCGAACCCCATCCGTACATTGACAAGCTGTTCGGGGTCTGGTACAGTGCCCCCGCCGGGCCCGCGAGCAGCACCGCCCCCGGCCGGGACAATAGACAAATCGTCTAGGTCGGTAAGGACACCAACCACCCCGCACCCGTGTTGGTCCCCGCACGCCCACAAGGCTGAGGGTCGAAAAGAAGCCGCCGCACACGCATGGGTCAATGACCACATCCGTGCGCACAAAGACGGTCATGTTCCACATGGAACAATTTCGATCCCAAAACGCCCGAGGCCCCGTGTGGCAAGCCTGAAAGGCAACATCAAAATGGCCAAAGCCAAAAAACCACTCGAGTTCAACGCAATCCCCGCCGGCGAAGCACAGAAAAAACAAGCGCTCGACCGCGCACTCGCCCAGATCGACAAAGCCTTCGGCAAAGGCTCGATCATGCGACTCGACGAAGACGCACACAACCTCATCCCAGGAATCTCCACCGGGGCGCTCTCCCTCGATCTCGCGCTGGGAGGCAAAGGCATCCCCCGCGGCCGCATCGTGGAAGTGTTCGGCCCAGAATCCTCCGGTAAAACAACACTCGCCCTCACCGTACTTGCGCACGCACAAAAAGACGGCGGCGTCGCGGCGTTCATCGACGCCGAGCACGCGCTCGATCCGTCATGGGCACGCAAGATCGGGGTCAACATCGATGACCTCCTTGTATCACAGCCCGACATGGGTGAGCAAGCGCTCGAAATCTGCGAGCTGCTCGTCCGCTCCAACGCTGTGGATGTGATCGTCGTCGACTCCGTCGCGGCTCTGATCCCGCGAGCAGAAATCGAAGGCGAGATGGGCGATTCCGTCGTCGGTCTTCAAGCACGATTGATGTCCCAAGCGATGCGCAAACTGACCGGCGTGATCGCTCGCTCAAACTGCACCGTCATCTTCATCAACCAGATCCGCGAGAAGATCGGTGTCATGTTCGGCTCCCCAGAAACCACCCCCGGCGGACGCGCGCTCAAGTTCTACTCATCCGTTCGTCTCGACATCCGTCGCACCGGCACCATCAAGGTCGGCGACGAAGCGGTCGGGAACCATGTCCGCGTCCGCGTGGTCAAGAACAAGGTCGCTCCGCCGTTCCGTCAATCCGAGTTCGACATCATGTTCAACGAGGGCATCTCGATCACCGGCGACCTGATCGATATGGCGGTCGAAGATAATGTTGTGGACAAGTCCGGCGCGTGGTACTCCTACGGCGATGTCCGATTGGGTCAGGGGCGCGAGAACGCGAAAGATTTCCTTCGCGAGAATCCGGACTTGTTCCAAGAGATCCGCGAAGGCGTGCTCGATGCTCGGCTTCCAGATCGGCACAAGAAAGCCGAGGAAGTTGCCGAGGAAGTTGCAGGGGTCGAGGACGATGTCGCTGAGGTTGTTGTGAAGGGCGGCAAATCAAAGAAGCAACCTGAGTTCGCGGCGTCTGATTCGTAAAGCCGCTCTGAAAGAGTGGCTCGGAACTGGGCGTAGATCTTGCCAAAGTGGGGTGGGGGGCCAATGATCCCCGACCGAAGCATCTGATGCGGATGTGGCGGAATTGGTAGACGCGCTTGGTTCAGGTCCAAGTGGGAGTAAAATCCCGTGGAGGTTCGAGTCCTCTCATCCGCATTCTATATTGACCCCGGGACGCTTGTTCCGGGGTTTTTTATAGCCGCATACAATCGGGGGAGAGGATTTGGCTATGGGATTGTTGTATTCGGGACTCGATGAAGCTGGGTATGGTCCGATGCTTGGGCCGTTGTGTGTGGGGCGTGCGTCGATCCGGGTAGAGGATTGGTCACCGATCGGGGAGGATGGTGAGTCTCGGAGGGTCCCTGATCTGTGGTCGTTGCTCTCGGCGTCGGTTGCCAAAACGCGCAAGGAGGCAAAGGGGCGGATCGCGGTTGCGGATTCCAAGAAACTCAAGCTTGCGAGTTCGTCGGTTCGGAACCACCCGTTGGTGCATCTGGAGCGTGGGGTGCTTGCGATGCTTGGGACAGTGGGGGATGTGCCTCGGACAGATGCGGAGTTGTTTGAGATGCTTGGGGTGACGGTCGAAGATCGCCCTTGGTTCCAGGGGGAACCGATCGAACTTCCAGTTGGGATGGATCGGGACTTGCTGCGGATCGACGCGAATGAACTCCGCGCGACGATGGAAAAAGCGGGTGTTGGGGTGGTTGATCTGAAGGTGCACACGCTTGGGGTGGATGATTACAACAGCGTGGTGCGGCAGCACGGCACGAAGGCGGCGACGACGGCGATGCTGCTGCTTGAACATCTGCGCGAGATCAGCAAGATCGAATCATCGCACACGCGCGTGGTGATTGATCGGCAGAGCGGGCGGACGCATTACAGCAAGATGCTTTCGCGCGTGTGGGATGGGCTGGAGACTCTGGAAGAGTCGGATCGCGCGAGCCGGTATGCGCGAGGCGATGAGCTTGGGGTGCTGTTGGTCTCCAAGGCGGACGATGGGTACTTCCCGGTGTCGCTCGCGTCGATGGCGGCGAAGTATGTGCGGGAACTGATGATGGCGCGGTTCAATCGGTATTGGTGTGCGAAACTGCCAGAACTCAAACCCACAGCGGGGTATGTGCAGGATGCTCGGCGGTGGTTGATCGATGCGGAGGGGGTTTTGGGTGATGGGGAGCGGGTGGGGTTGGTGCGGATTGCTTGAGTGAGAGGCCGGAAGGCTTGGCTGTGTCTATGGCGGTGAGTTTGATTAGTTGAAATCTGACCTGGCAATTTCTTGTCGTTCTGCATTATACAATTTATTTTGCCTAATTACAGTATCCAACAGTGATGCAAAATATAATATATTCCATATTGGCACAAGGCATATCAAGCCAACTTCAAAGGCTTTGTTTCTGAAGACATATTTGGGATCTCGGCCAGCAAGTCGTGCAGCCTGCTCCTCTCTGAGTTCTTTCAGATTTGTTGCCCATGAGTTCAGAGCTATGCATGATGGGCAAAGGATTGCAGTTGATACGAGGATGTAAATTTGATAATTACTCATGTGTTAGATTGTACATCTGTAGATTTGTGAACGCAAGCTTGGCGGGGCATGTAGGTGCCTAATTAGCTCATGCATGTCTTTGTATGTGGGGGGAGTTCAGGATCGTGGAGGAGTCGAAAATGTCTTCTCCAAGCTACCGCGGAACATGGATGCATGGTCAGCTTTAGTATATCGCTATATAGGAATAGAATCGGGTGGGTGTTGTTGAGTGGGGTGGTCTGTATCTTTGTTCAAGGTAGGCGGTGGTCGCATGGACACGCTTCGTATTCGTACTTCGTATGTACACGCTGATATTGATTTTGAAGTGGTATATGGCTTTTTGAGTACCTCGTATTGGTGCGAAGGGATTCGGAGAGATGTGTTGTTGCGGGCTGTGGAACGATCGCTTGTGGTGAGCGCTCTTTTGCAGAATGATGACGGCAGCGAAAGCCAGATCGGGTTTCTTCGGATTGTGAGCGATGGGGCGACCTTTGCGTATATGTGTGATGTCTTTGTGCTTGAGCCGTATCGGGGGAAGGGCGTGTTCCAGCGGATGAATGCGGCGGCGGAGGCGCATCCTGAGATCACGAGTACGCGTCGATGGATGCTGGCAACGCTCGATGCACACGGGGTCTATGCGAAGCTGGGTTACACGCCTTTGGCGAGTCCGGCGCGTTGGATGGAGCGGATGAGCGATCGGTCACTCTGGCACACGGCTGAGTAAAGCCTCTTATGGAGGGATAGAGTCGTGCATGAGTAATCAGCGATCGGCAAAGTTTTACATGGATATGGCGGCGCGGGCGGCGCTTCGGGCTCGGGGGGATGCTGAGCCGAATCCGTTGGTTGGCGCGGTGATTGTCAAGGGGGGTGAGATTATTGGTATTGGGCATCATTGCAAGTTTGGTGGATTGCATGCGGAGCGGGAGGCGCTCAAGAACGCGCGGGACAATGGGTTTGATGTTTCGGGTTCGGTGGTGTATTGCACGCTGGAGCCTTGTTGTCATCATGGGAAGCAGCCGCCTTGTTGTGAGGCGTTGATTGAGGCGGGGGTTGCTGAGGTGGTGTATGCGCGCCGTGATCCTGCGGAGGTCAGCGGCGGGGGGCATGCGATTCTGGAAGCGGCGGGGATACGGTGTCGGTTGGATGAATCTTCTGTTCTTGCTGTGTCGATCAGTGATCCGTTTGTGTATGGGGTGAAGGAGGGGCTGCCTTGGGTTGTGGCGAAGTGGGCGCAGACGATTGATGGGAAGATCGCGACTTCGTCGGGGGCGAGTCAATGGATTTCCAATGAGCGGTCGAGGGCGAGCGTGCATCGGATGCGGGCGCGGATGGATGCGGTTGGGGTTGGGATGGGGACTGTTTTGGCGGATGATCCGATGCTGACGGCGCGGGGTGTGCGAAGGGTTCGGCGATCGGCGGTGCGGGTGGTGTTTGATACGCATGGTCGCTTGCCGTCTGAGTCAAAGCTGGCGCAGACGGCGGGGGCGTATCAGACGATTGTGTGCAGCAACCATCCGGAGTTGATTGCCGCGGCGGGGGTGCGGACTTTGGAGTGTCCGTTGATGGGGGGGCGGCTGGATCTGCTCGAGGCACTGCGGTTGCTCTACAGCGAGTGCGGGATTTCAAATATTCTGATTGAGGCGGGGCCGACGCTTTTGGGGTCGTTGCTTGATCAGGACCTGATCAACGAGGCGGTGGTGCATGTCGCGCCGGGGGTGATGGGGGACGACGGTGCGAAGTCTGCGGCGAGCGGGCGGGTGTGCTCATCGCTTGATCAGATGAAGCGGTTTAAACTTGGGCGCGTGAGGCGGGTTGGGGATGATGTGCATTTGCACTATCGTCGGTGAATCTGCACTCTCGTCGGGGAATCATTGGGTGTGGGTTTATGCTTTGGGTTTGGTCCAGAAGGCGAGGGATTCGTTGACGGTGCAGGTAGCGTAGGTGCCTTCGGCCCAGACGGAGAGTTGGGTGCCTGGTTTGGTTTGGGCGTCTTTGAGCATGGCGAAGCAGATGGGGATCGCGCCGAGCATTGGGGAGATGGTGGAGCTGGTGATCGCGCCGACGGGGGTTTGTCCTTCTTGTCCTGGGATGCAGATTTGGGAGCCTGTCATGGGTTGGAGGACGGATTGTTGTTCGAGGGTGATGCGTTGGTCGTCGAGGCGGAGGGCGACGACGGCTTGTTTGCGGATGTTGCGTGCGTGCATTCTTGCGACGACTTCTTGTCCGAGGTAGCAGCCTTTGGCGAGGTGGACTCTTGAGTCCATGACTCCGGTCTCGGCGGGGAGGTTGGTTGGTCCGAAGTCGATGTTGAACATGGGTTGTCCGGCTTCGATGCGTGCGGTGTTGATGGCGAGCCAGCCGGTGGGCTTCGTTCTTTCGTTGGAGAGGAGAGCTTGGTAGATGGTTTCGAGTTGGTCTTTGGGGACGGCGAGGTAGAGGCCGATCTCTCCAGTGAGGTCGAAGCGGTCTGTGGGGATTTGGGTATCGTTGAGGGTAATGGTGCTGTTGGTATTATGGTCGAAGGGGGTGGTGCTCAAGGTGGTGAAAGAGGTTGGGCCTTGAACGGAGATCCATGCGACTGAGTCGTCGATGGTAATCTCGATGTCCTCGGCGAAGATGAATGCGTTGAGTGCGTCGGCGGTGGGTTTGCAGAGGTGTCGGTCGAGGCGGACGAGCGTGCAATCTTCGGTTTCGATGATGCGGAGGTCCGCATCGATGCGTCCTTGGCGGTTGAGCCAGAAGGAGTGGAGGGAATCACCGGGTTTGAGGTCGTCGACTTTCGCGGTGAGCATGTTGTTGAGGAAGGCGTGGCGTTCGGTGCCTGTGATTTTGAGGGTTCCCATGTGGGGTTCGTCGAAGACGACGGTTGATTTGCGGAGCGCGGCGTATTCCATGTCGAGTTCGCCGAAGGTTTCGACGATTGGGGTTTGGAGTTCGGGTGGGCCGTAGCTGAGGAAGAAGGCTTCTGCGGACTCGTGAACGGCTTGGAGTGGGGATTGGGTGGTCATGGGTACAGATCGTAGGGGGCGAAGAATTCTTGAACGCAACTCTGGGGAGCGCGCTACACTATAACCGTTAGGATTTTACTCAAAAAATGAACAAAGGAGCGTCCCGATGGCCCTGAATACGAAACTGCTTGCTGCGTTGTGTGAGACCCCCGGTGTGCCTGGTCGCGAGGAGCGCGTTCGGGAGTTGATTACCAAAGAGATCAAGGGGTTGTTCGATTCGGTGGAAACGGACGCGATGGGGTCGTTGATTTGTCGTCGCAAGCCTCGCGGTGCCAATGGTGCTGTGAAGAAGGTGAAGGACGCGAAGACTTTGATGCTGCTGTGTCACATGGACGAGATCGGGTTCTATGTGTCGAGCATTGACGAGAACGGGTTCTTGTGGTTGTCTCCGGCGGGTGGGTTTGATACTCGCAACTTGTTCTCGCGTCGCGTGCTTGTGTGCGGCAAGGGTGGTGACTTCAAAGCGGTGATGAATCCGGGTGGTCGTCCGGTGCATATCGCGAGTGCAGAGGATCGCAAGAAGGTTCCTGAGGTGAAGGAGTTCTTTGTTGATACCGGGATGACTGCGGCGCAGGTGAACAAGAACATCCAGATTGGTGACTTTATTGTGATGGATGAGCCGTTCATTGAGATCGGTGACAAGCTTGTGTCCAAGGCGATGGACAATCGCGTGGCGTGCTGGCTCGGGATTGAGTCTGTGCGGAAGCTTGCGAAGTCCAAGTCGGCGCACAACTGCGAGATCGTGGTTGCGTTTACAACGCAGGAAGAAGTTGGGCTCCGCGGTGCGAAGACGGCTTCGTTTGCGGTAAAGCCTGACATTGGATTTGGGATTGATGTGACGCTTTCGTGCGACACTCCGGGTGTTCCCAAGAACGAGTCGGTGACGACGCAGGGCGATGGGTTTGCGCTGCACATCAAGGACAGCAGCTTCATCTCGGATTACGAGTTGGTGTCGAAGGTGGAGTCGATCGCGAAGAAGAAGCGGATCAGCTACCAGCGTTCGATTCTTGGTGCCGGCGGCCAGGACGGGGCGGCGGCTCAGCAAGCGGCTGCGGGTGCCAAAGCGGTCGGGATCACTGTTGGGACGCGGTACATCCATACAGTGACCGAGATGATCGATAAGAAGGATCTCCAGTCGGCGTGCGATATTCTCGCAGCGGCGATGGGCGAGCTCAAGTAATCGACAGCATCCGAAGTCTCTAGACATTTGAAAAAGCCCCCCGATCTGTCGGGGGGCTTTTTTGTTGAGTTCGATTGAGATTGGAGTTGGATGCGTTGTTTATTTGAGGTGGGAGCGGACTATCCAGTGGTCTTTTTCGAGGTCAGCGAGAATGCTGATGACGAGGTCCTCGGAGACTGGGTCGATGTCGGCAAGGTCTTGTTGTGCTTTGCGGAGGGTGAGGATCGCGCTTTCGAGCATCGTGTGGGTGTGGTGGAGGGTGTTGGTGTCGTTGACGAAGGTGTCCTCGGCGGTGGGGACGGTGGCGTCTCCGAGGGAGACGCGTTGTCCTACGGCGGGGTGTCCGAGTGTGACGATTCGTTCGGCGAGTTCGTCTGAGGCGCTGCGGGCGTGTTCGATGATCTCATCGAGGAACTCGTGGACGGGTTTGAAGTTTGGGCCTTGGACATTCCAGTGGAGTTGTTTGAGGTTGAGTGCAAGGTCGATGGTTGCGCGGACGCATGGCTGGAGGATCTGTGCTTGTTTTTGTGGGTTGAGGTCGTCTGGGAAGTTCATTGGTGCCGCCTTTGGTTCAGAGAGTGTTCCTGCTGTTGAATTGTAGGCGGTTGATGAGAATGGTTCTAAAGAGGGTTGAATGGGATAAAAAGGACAACGCCGTGAATGCGTCCTTGCGTTCACGGCGTTGGTGGTGGTCGATGCTGATTCAGATCAGTGTTTGAAACTGATTGTGCTCAGATTGGTTTTGGTTGTGATCAGGCGGCAAGGTTGGTTGCGTGTTCGATTGCTTCGATCATTGCTCGGACCTGGAATGGCTTTTTGAGGAATGAGTCGAACCCTGCTGCTCTGAGTCCTTGGGCTTGGCCGTCGGTGAGCTTTCCTGACATGGCGATAAGTTTGGTCATCTGCATGGATTCGCTTGAGCGGATCATGGAGGCGAGTTCGCGTGGTTCTGCATCCGAGACATGGACATCGATGAGGACGACATGTGGGCGGAAGCGTTCGCATGCGAGGCCTGCAGAGAAAGCGGTGTTGGCAACTTGGGTGTCGTAGTTGGTTTGTTCGGTGAGGACGGTGTTGAGGACATCGGAGACTTCTTGGTCGGTATCGACGATGAGGACTCGTGTGGTGCCTGTGGAGATGCCTTCCATTGGGATATGGTGGGCTTTCATGAAGCGGTAGAGTTCGGGTACTGGGATCCGTCGGTCTTTGGAGCCGGGGATTCTGTATCCTTTGAGTTGACCTGAATCGAACCATTTGGAGACGGTTCTTGGGGCAACATTACAGATTTTGGCGACCTCACCGGTCGTGAGAACATCTTTCTCGATTGGCATCTTCATCACCTCGGGGATACACAGAAGTGGACCGGCACAATCCATTTATGCCGTGTCTGAGGAAACATCGGCCCAAACGGGGGTGGGCTTCATGGTGTATAGGTGAATTCCGGATGTTTGGATTATCCAGACTCGCGTTCTGGGTGGGTGTCGGGGTGGATATGGGGCTGTGGGGTCGTTTGGGGTGGTTATTGAACTTCTGGTGTGAGTCCGATACAGTAGCCCTCGGCGATGTTGGCTGTTTGAGAAGCGGGCAACACATGAGCGGGGCTATCCGTATACGATGCCTCCACGCGAGATTGTCTCGCTTGTTATCGAGAAGTAGTGGATTAGATCCCAAGAGGAGTCCGTCGTGCGTCAAACGACCCGGAATATCACCCGTCTTTCAAGTGCCTTTCTCCTGCTGGCGTGTGCTGGTGCCCTTACAGGGACCGCGACAACTGCGATTGGGATGACAGCCGTACAACCTGCAAACGACCGCGATGCGGAACAAACGCTGCTTCGTGATTTCATTCACTTTGTCAAGATCGCGCGGTTTGATGTCGCGGCTGATCTTGGTCGACAGCTGCTTGATGCTGGACTGACTCCAGAAGAGTTTGTTGATCTTGTGGATAGTTCTCGCGAGCTTGGTCGCTTTGAAGAAGCGGTCGCGGCGGGGATGCGGGTGCCTGTGCTTGAGCCGATCTCTGCTCAGCTTGATAAGGCGTACCGATCGGGCAAGCTTGCTCGTGCTCGGAACCCAGAAGAGATCGCACGGAACATTGATCTGTTGACTGGTGGATTGCGTGCTCGTCAGCTTGGTCGTCAGCGTTTGATCGCGGCTGGTGAGTACGCGATGCCTCAGCTGCTTGATGCGTACCTGCAGAAGGACAATCTCGCGCTCAAGGCGCAGGTGCAGCGTTTGCTCGTGGATATGGGACGGCAGACAATCGCTCCGTTGGTCGCGGCACTGCCTGGGCTTGATGCGACGCGCCAGGAAGCGGTGTGTGAGGTGTTGGGATTGATCCCGTACCGGACCAGTCTTCCTGTGCTTGTTGATCTGTACCAGAATACTGACAATGACGGTGTCCGCAAGGCGTGCGGCCGTTCGATCTCACGATTGGGTGGAAATCCAAGCTCGGATGTTGCAGGGCTCTACGCACTGATGGCGGATTCGTACTACACGGAACCAGCTGAGTTGACCAGCTTCCCTGGTGAGGAGTACCAGATTGTCTGGGACTTCAATCCTGGGCTCGGATTGGTGATGACTCCTGTTGTGACCGAGGTGTTCCACGAAGCGATGTCGATGCGGAACGCAGAAAAGGCGTTGACGATCAATGCGGATGCCCCTGAGACGCTCGCGTTGTGGATTTCTGCGAACTACTCTCGTGAGTTTGATTCCCCGGCAGGGTATGTGAATCCGTTGTACAGCGATGATCGTCGTGATGCGGAGTACTTCGGGATTGCTGCTGGACCAGACATTACACAGTTGGTGCTGCGTCGCGGGATTGACACGCGGGATACGCCTTTGGTCCGCAGCGCGATTGATGCGTTGTCGCAGACCGCGGGTCCTCGCTCGCTTTGGGGGCAGCCGATTGATGGTCGGTACCCATTGCTTGAATCGCTTGGGTATCAGAACCGTCGAGTTCAGTTCGAGGCGGCGCTTGCTCTGGGCAATGCGAAACCACAAGAGACATTTAGCGGCGCTGAGCGGGTGATCCCGCTTCTCGCGAGTGCGGTCCGTGATGCATCGGCTCGCTACGCGGTTGTGCTGACCGGTTCGGATCGTGAGTCGTATGACCAGTATCGTGGGATTCTTGAGAATCAAGGGTTCACTGTCCTACCTCCATCGGATGGCGGACTGGACGGCTTGGACGCTTCGATTGCGCAGACGCCTTCGGTTGACCTAATTGTAACCTCGCTTGGGTATGACGATACATTGCTGACAATCGAAACGGCACGGACGGACACAAAGATGAGTGTCTCTCCGGTGCTCGCGCTGATGTTGACGGATGATGTCGAACCTTTGCGTCGTCAGTACCTTCGTGATCAGACTGTTGCGGTGCGCCGTGTTGAGATTTCCAGCGCGAATGTTGAAACTTCTGTTGAGCAACTGTTGATGGCTGCTTCCGGCGGTCCGATCGACGAATCCGAGGCGGCGGAATACGCTGCTCGCTCGATTGATGTGCTTCGTGATCTTGCGATCTCGAATAACCGGGTGCTCAATGTCTTGGATGCTTCGACGATCCTGATTGATGTGCTGGAGGATGTTGATGGGCTGACCATGCTTGATGTTGCTCAGATCCTTTCGTATGTGGATCGTCCTGCGGCGCAGGCAGCGATCATGGATCGTGCGATGGATGCGAGCGGCACGCAGCAGCTTGAACTGCTTGCGATGGTCGGGGATTCGGGCAAGCGGTTCGGGAACCATCTCGATGCTCGTCAGATTCGTGCGTTGATCGCGTTCGCGGGTGATGCGGATGATGAACTTGCCACCACTGCGGTTGGTGCGATGGGTGCTCTTGAGATCCAGAACGCTGATCTGCTTGGTTTGATCATCGACAACGGCAGCGGGAACTGATTCCGGCTACATATCTTGATTAGACATTTGGACTGACTGTTAGCGGGCTCTTCGGGGTCCGTTTTTTATTGGACTTGATTGATGTTTCGGTGGGGTTGGGGAAGGTCCGTGATTGGTTCTGCGCAGGATTCTTGACGGTCCGAGATTGTTGGAATTGAGGGGTGTTTGCCGTCATGACCGGAATGGATGGTACAGGTGTGCTGTGGGTGGGTATGGATTGTTGTGAGAATCAACAGTGGTGGGTGTTCTTCCGATGAGTTGTTTGTCACGCTTGAGTCAACCCGGAGCGGCGCGTGCCGCTGGTGGGTGACAGGTACACGGTCGGTTGTCCGCGGAGGATGGACAACGGCTGGCCCACCGGATAAGCAACCAAGCCCGTCGGGTTGACCAACGGCATCGAACACTGTACGAAGGAGTACTCACTATGCAAGCAATGCGCAACACCGTGGCCAAGGGCTTCACCCTGGTCGAAATCCTCATCGTGGTCGTGATTCTCGGTATTCTTGCCGCGATCGTGGTTCCACAGTTTACCAATGCTGCGAACGACGCTCGTCAGGGCAATGTCGAGACGCAGGGTTCAACACTTCAGAACCAGCTTGAGCTCTATGCAGCACAGAACAGCGGTGTCTACCCAACTGTTGCTCAGCTCGACGATGACTGGGCTGTGATGATCGACGGCAACTACATCAAGGACATCCCTGTCAACCCATTCGGTGGTGGCTCGGGCGTGACCGCGATGACCGCGACCACCGCTGCTGCAGCTGATACCGAGGCTGACGCGAGCACCGCGACTGGCTGGATCTACAACGCAACGACCGGTTTGATCCGCGCTGCTGGTGCAGGTTACACCGACTAAGTCGTTGGTTTGACTTACGAACTTTCGCGATGTGGGCTCCGAGAGGGGCCTACTTCGTATTGACTGGTTTCACTTTTCCGCTTCGCGGGATCTACGAAGGGCTGCTGAATATGAGTCAGGTATCGAGGGGATTCACGCTGGTTGAGATTCTGATTGTCGTTGTGATTCTCGGGATTCTTGCTGCGATTGTGGTGCCGTTGATGGGGGGGGCGACCCAGGACGCTTCGATTGCGACGGCGAGCACTGAGCTCAATAAGGTTCGCCGTGCGGTTGAAGTGTTTATGGTTTCGAACGACAACGCGTTACCTACGGTTGTTGCTGGGGATGGGACATGGGGCGAGATCGTGACTCCTGCGTATCTGCGGGAGGCACCGGTGAATAACTATGTTGGTGGATCGAACTCGCGCGTGATCGTGATCGGGACTGGTCCTGACACAGCATTTCAGACTGATCATGGTTGGGTGTATAACAGCACGACCGGTGAAGTCTGGGCGGGTGGGTTTGATGGAAATGATGAGCCGCTCCCGCGCCCTTAAAGACGCGGCAACAGGGAGAACAGCATGAGTGCATCCGGTATCAAGGCAGCTTCGCGTGGGTACACGCTGATTGAGTTGTTGATTGTGATCTCGATCCTTGGGATTTCGGCGGCGCTTGTGATTCCATCGATGGGGTCCGCGGGTGTGCTTCGTATCCAGGGTGCGGTTCGGTCTGTGGTCGCGGACATTACCTTTGCGCAGATGGATGCGCTCGCGTATCAGGAGGAGCGTGCTGTCGTGTTTGATGAGGATGCGAATATGTACACGCTGACTCGTGTGCCTGCGGGTGTGATTGATCCGGATGCGGATGCTATCTTTGAAGCGAAGGGGCCTGATCAGCGGTATCGGGTGACGCTTGATGATCCTCGGTTTGGCGGATCGTTTTTGCGTGATATCAGTTTGAATGGTGGGACGGCGATTATCTTTGATGAGATGGGGGCGCCGATTGCGAGTCCGAGTTCTGCAACGCTTTCGGATGGTGGCTCGGTTCAGATAGAGGGGCCGAGCTCTCGGTTCCGCATTGATGTCGCGGCGTTTACGGGGCGTGTGACGGTTGTGCAGTTGGACTGAGGTTGGGGTTGAATCAAATTTGAGTTGTGCCGAAGCGGCGCGTGCGGGCCTCCGATGTGTATGTCGGAGGCATTTTCTATGAATACCAAGTTTGATCAACGCAAAGCGCGAGCCCTGACCTTTATGCTTTCTCTTGGGATGCTTGCGGGCGTCCTGATTTGGGCGAAGTTGCGATTGGTGACAGATATTCCTCGGAGCGCTCTTGCTGAGCCTCGCGAGGTTGATGCTGGGGGCGTTGGTGGGGATGAGGATCCGATTGATTTGGATCCTCAGAATCGAGTTGAAACGGACGATTCCGCTGATTCGGGTGAGGCACTCGATGGCGGGGTTGTTGAGTACGAGAACTGATTCGAGAGAAGGTTATCAGACCCGGCATGTGAAGATGGCCGGGTGATTCCTCCGCAAAGTTGGGGGGATGCGCAAAGTGGGTGACCTTTTCGGCCGAATCTTTAGCAGCAATACAACCTGGGCGTTCAGTTTCGTCCAGGCATCAGAGCGGGCCACTTCCACGAGGAAATTATGATGAACCACATCGTCAACACAACACTTCACTCCATCTCTCGTGCGAAGTGCAGCGCGATCAGCCCTGTGCTTATTCTTGCACTCAGTGCTGGCATTGCCGCTCCGGTGATGGCGCAGGACTCGGGTGATGAACCCGGCGCGTTTGGATTGCTCCAAGCATTTGCGCAGCAAGGCACAGAAGCGGCAGCTGAGGAAACATTTGACGAGAGTGTCGCTGAGGACGCTGTGGATCAGCAGGACGCAGAGTTTGCTGATGACGACATCTCTGATCTTGCTGGCGAGGTCGAGGTTTCGGAATACGATCTTGTTGATCTCCATGTGAACAACGAGGATCTTGGAAATATTCTTCAGCTGCTTTCGATTCAGTCACAGCGGAACATCATTAGCTCGAACACTGTGCACGCAACGGTCACCGCTGATCTCTACGGCGTGACTTTCTACGAAGCGCTCGATTCGATCCTGAATGTCAATGGGTTCGGATACATCGAGAAGGGGAACTTCATTTATGTATACACACGCGAGGAACTCGAAGAGTTCGAGCGTGCTTCGCGTCGCCCGATCTCACGGGTGCTGCATCTTGATTATCTGAACTCAGCAGATGCCGCGGAGTTTGCGAAGGAGCTTCTGTCGGATGCTGGGTCGATCTCGACCCATGCGGCGACCGAGGCGTTTAGCATCTCTGATGGCGCTCCGGCGGGTGCTGATACATATGCATCTTCTGCTTCGATCGTGATCCACGACTTTGATGAGAATGTTGAAGAGATCATGGAGCTGCTCCGTGAGCTTGATACCAAACCATCTCAGATCCTTGTGGAGGCAACCATCCTGCAGACCTCGCTGAACGAAGCGAACGCGTTTGGTGTTGACTTTGCGTTGATCAAGAATCTGAACTTTACTGACTTTGTTGGGACTGGTGGGCCTTTGAGTGTGATCGATGGGTTGATCGGCGGTGCTGGTCAGCTTGTGGATGGTACTGATGTCGCTGTTCCAAACGGTACTTCTTCGGATGCTGGTGGGGTGAGCTCGTCGGTTGGGAATACCGCGGGTCCTGCGACTTTGAAAGCGGGTCTTGTGAACGGTGATGTTGCGGTCTTCATGCGTGTGCTTGATGAAGTAACGGATGTGACGATTGTTTCAAACCCAAAGATCCTGACCCTGAATCGTCAGCCTGCACGCGTGCTGGTTGGTACTCGTGTTGGTTACCTCAATACCGTGAGCACGGAGACCGCGACGACTCAGACTGTTGAGTTCCTCGAGGTTGGTACCCAGCTTGCGGTTCGCCCGTTTGTGTCGAAGAATGGCTTGATCCGCTTGGAGCTTCGCCCTCAGGTTTCGAGCTTTAACCTTCGGAGCACGACCGACTCGACCGGTGCGACTGTGACAATCCCGGACGAAGATACGACTGAGATGACCACGAATGTGATGGTCCGTGACGGTCAGACTGTAGTGCTCGGTGGTTTGTTTACGGAGACCACGACTGCAGCGCGTCGTCAGGTGCCATTGCTGGGGAATATCCCGATGATCGGTCAGGCGTTCCGTGGGAACGATGATTCGACTCGTCGGAGTGAGATTATCTTCCTGATTACGCCTTCGATTGTCAATGACACTGTGCTGACTGAAGCGGGTGAGCGTGGGAACGACTTTGTTGAGCATGCACGCTATGGTGCACGCAAGGGGCTGCTTCCATGGTCGCGTGAGCGTCGCGTGGGTCAGATCTTGATCGATGCACGGCGTCTTGCTGACCAGGGTCAGACTGAGAAGGCGCTTGCGAAGATCGACCAGGCACTTCGTTTGCAACCAAGCTCACCAGCTGCTCGTGCGATGCGTACGGAGCTGACCGGTGAGATGCGGGTTGCACCAACGCGTGCGATGATCCAGAGCATCCTGCACGGCGAGCTTCTTGATTCTGGCAATAAGTCAGTTGAAGCTGATCCATCGTTCGAATCCATCGTTGAGGTGAATCCGCTCGAAGGGATTGAATGGCCTGAGCCTGCGTTTGAAGAGATTGAATCCACTCCGGTTGAATCTGAGCAGTTCGCTGAGGTTCCTGAACAAGTTTCGGATGCTTCAATGGATAACTCGTTCGATGATTCGGGTGAGTGGTCTGAGTTTGACTCTGGATTCGAGTCTGGGTTTGACTCGGGAGTCGGATCTGAGTTCGAGGTTGCTGAGACTGTTCACGGGTCTGAGTTGTACACCGAGATTGTCGATGTCGATCCTGACTTTGAGATGACCAGCCCTGAGTCGTTTGACACTGCTGCTGTTGAAGCAACAGAGTTTGATTCATCCTTGTTTGAATCACAAGAGTTTGAATCACAAGAGTTTGAATCACCAGAGTTTGAGTCATCAGAGTTTGAATCACCAGAGTTCTCAAGCGAAGAGTTCGCGAGTGAGAGCACACCGGCAGAATCGTTCGAGGGCGAGTCCTTTGATTCCGAGTCGTTTGACCCTTCGCCTTACATCGAAGAAGTCGCAGATGCTGAATCCTCATTCCCAGAAGGGATGACACAGGACCAGTGGGGCGAGTTCGGCTATGAGGAAGTCGCTCCGGGCATCGCATTGGAGAGCGAGTTCTCGTCGATCTTTGGTCACCTGATTATCTCGCTTCCTGGCGGCGGGGCTCTCCAGCTCGATTGGCCATTGAGTGCATCGGACTGGACCAACTCAGGTACTGCTTCGGCTGGTTCGGGAGTTGCTCAGAAGAATGTTTCTGAGTCCGGTACATCGTCTGTAGCGGAGTCGGGGTCAGAGTCGGCAACTTCGGAAGTGACCGAGACGGTGTACACCGAGGTTCCTTCGGGCGACTTTGAATGAGCAAGTGATCCTTTGTTTCTGTAATCAACCACTGTTTCTCAATCCAATCACAACCAACGGGTGCGTTTTCCCCGGGAGTGTATATAGATGAAATCTTTCTCTCGAATCGCATTTGTTGCCGGCATGGCATTGACGCTTCCAACCCTGATCGGCTGTGCCGGCGGACACGGGAAGTACACCCAGGAGCATATCTCTCTTGCGAAAGAGAAGATGAGCTTCATGAAGTCGGCGACCGAGTGGGACCTCGCTCGTCAGGCGTTCCTCTCCGGAGATCTGGAGAAGGCGTTGACCAAAGTGAACGGATCGATTGAGATCAACGACACGGTGGTGAAGAGTCATGTGCTCAAGAGCCGGATTCTGATTGAGATGGGCGATCTTGGCAATGCGATCAAGAGCTTGCATACCGCGGAGACACTGAGTCCTGAGGATGCTGATACGCAGTATTACCTCGGTGTTGTCTTCGAACGACTCAATCGTCCGGAAGAAGCGTTGACGCACTTCGAGAACGCGTGCGAGTTTGATGATTACAACCCGAGTTATGCGGTTGCGGCGTCGGAGATGCTGATCGATCTTGATCGGAGTCTTGAAGCTCGTCGCTACCTTGAGTCAATCCCGATGTCGGTCAATAACGCTGGAATCCAGCAGACACTTGGGCACATCGCGCTGATTAATCATGACTCAAAGCAAGCGGAGCTTCACTTCCGTGATGCTCGATTGCTTGCTCCGGATGACACTGGAATCCTCGAGCAGTTGATCCACACGCAGATGCAGAATGGTCACTTCGCGGACGCGGAGCGGAACATTGCTGCGTTGCTGCAAAACTTCGAGCACAAGGATCGGCGTGATCTGAAGCTTCTTCACGCGAAGGCGCTGATGGGGACACAGCGACCGGTTGAAGCGCGTTCGATCTACCAAGATTTGCTCTCGCAGACGAATGGCAAGAGTGATTTGGATGCGTGGATCGGGCTTGGGAATACCTCGTACTCGATCAACGATGATCGCACCGCTCGGCGTGCTGCGGCTCGTATTGTTGCGATTCAACCAAGCTCACACGAGGGGTATGTGCTTTGGGCGATGATCCATCGTCGCAGCGGGGACATGGATAAATCATTGACCTCGATCAACGACGCGATCGATCGGAACAACTCGGATGCGGATCTGTTTGCATTCCGCGCGGTTGTTCAGCGAGATCTTGGGATGACCAAGAGTGCGCTCTCGAGTGCGTCTCGTGCGTTGTCGCTTGAACCATCAAACAAAGAGCTCTCCGGGTTTGTACGGAGTCTGGAAGCGAGCGTGGTTGCGAGCGTTCCTGGCGAAGACTGATTTCGCTTCTAGTGGACTTTGAGATCGCAGAGCACCGGTTCGATCCGCGTGCGTCCGTTCCAGCGTGAGAGCTTCGGCTCGATGACTAAATCGACTACAGAGCCCGGCCCGATGTGCCGGGCTTTTTGCCACCAGCTCCATCCGATGACGCGGACGATTTGTCCGCTGTTGTGTGCATCGCCTACGCGGAGGGACAGGTGTGCTCCGGTCTTTCCGAAGGGTTCGGGGTGGCCGTTGAGTTTTGCGTTTTGGATGTGGATGCGGACCCTTGGGTTTCCTGCGCCGAAGGGAGCGAGTTGTTCGAGCGTCGTGAGTGCTTGCTCGGTGAGTTCGTTGATGGTCGCAATCGCGTCGATTTTGAGGGTGTGGACGAGGTCCTCTGGTGTGAGGAGGGTGTTGGCGTGGTGGATCATGGATTCTGCGAACTGATCGAAGCTGGAATCGTCGCAGGCCATTCCCGCGGCCATGTCGTGTCCGCCGAAGGATTTGAGGTGGTGGGCGCAGGATTCGAGGGCGGCGTGGATGCTGAATCCTTCGATGCTTCGTCCTGATCCTTTGCAGACGTCGTCTTTGCGTTGCATGAGGATTGCGGGACGCGCGAATCGCTCGACGAGTCTTGAGCAGACGATGCCGACGACTCCGGGGTGCCAATCTTCGTGTGCGAGGACGATGGCTCGTTTGTTCGGCGCGTCCATCCCGGCTTGCTGGACCATTTCAAGGGCTTGTTTGAGGATGCGTTGTTCGGTGGCTCGTCTTTCGTCGTTGAGGACGGTGAGTTGGTCGGCGAGGTCGGTCGCGTGCTGTCCTCGTGCAGTGGTCATGAGGTGTAGAGCGTCCCCGGCGTGTCCGAGGCGACCGATCGCGTTGAGTCTTGGTGCGAGTCGGAATCCCACGGCTTCGGCATCGACTTGATCTTTGTCGAGACCAGATGCTTCGATGAGGGCGCGGAGTCCGACGATGGGGGTTGATTTGATTCGCGCGAGACCGAACTTGGTGATGACGCGGTTCTCGTCGACGAGTGGCACGATGTCTGCGATTGATCCGAGTGATGCGAGGACGAGGAGATCGACGAGTGTGGTGCGGAGTGCGGGGGAGACTTTTTCTGAGCCGCAGTGGAGGGTGGCGAGGCGCCATGCGAGTTTGTATGCGACTCCTGCGCCGCAGAGTTCTCCGAATGGGTACTCAGAATCAGGTCTGCGAGGGTGGACGACGGCGAACGCATCGGGCATGTCGCTGAGATCAGCAGGTGGGTTGTGGTGATCGGTGATGATGAGGTCGATGTCGAGGTCTTTGGCGACGAGAGCGGGGGAGGTGGCGGTGATGCCGCAGTCGACGGTGATGATGACCTTGGCGCCTTGTTCAGCGAGTGTGCGGATGGCGTCGTCGTTGAGGCCGTAGCCTTCTTCGATGCGGTGGGGGATGTAGGTGGTGACCTGTGTATCTGGCGCGATGACGGCGAGCATGTGGTAGAGGATGGCGCTTGCGGTGATGCCGTCGACATCGTAATCTCCGAAGATGACGATGGGTTCGTTGTTCTGGATGGCTTCCAATATGCGCTGGGCGGCTTTGTCGAGATCTGGGATGAGTGAGGGGTTGTGGAGGCCGCTGAGTGTGGGTTGGAGGAAGTCGCGGCTGTCTTGGGGGTCTGTGAGTCCGCGGGAAGCCATGACTCGGTCGACAAGGTTGGCGACTGGATTGTTGTTCGCGATCTTGGAGTGGTCCCAGACGCGAGTCAGCCCACGAGCGGTTTGGGTGGGTTGATCTGACAGCTGCGTTGGCATGGAAAGCTCCTGGACCTGATCGGGTAGGATACACTATTCGTCATCATGGTAAAACTCACGAAAATCTACACAAGAACGGGCGATTCGGGCACAACTGGGCTTGGTACTGGGAAGCGTGTCCACAAGTCGCATCCTCGCGTTGGGTCCTATGGCGGGGTGGATGAAACGAACGCGGCGATCGGGGTTGCGATCCAGCATGCAGACGAGGGGTCTCCGATGCGTGGATTGCTTGAGGGGATTCAGCATGATTTGTTTGATGTGGGAGCGGATCTGTGCACGCCGATCAAGGAAGATGAAGACCCAGCGATGGTGCTTCGGGTGACGCAGGCGCAGGTGGATCGGCTCGAGGAAGCGATTGATCATTGGAACAAAGATCTTGGGGCGTTGACGAGCTTTGTGCTCCCTGGGGGTTCGATGCTCGCAAGTCAGTTGCATGTCGCGCGGACGGTGTGCCGACGAGCGGAGCGGGATGTGGCAGGGCTGCTTGAGCTCGAGCCGACGGAGACTTCTGGGTTGACGATGACCTATTTGAATCGGCTGAGCGATTTGTTGTTCGTGCTGTCGCGTGCAGCAAACCAGGGCGGGGCGGGGGATGTGCTTTGGGTGCCAGGTAAAATGCGTGATTCGTAGGCGTTGAGTGGTGGTGGGTACCGGGGTGGTTTGCAGGGACTAAACTTTGGCCGTGCAGACACCGATTTTCAATTACTTCCGATCGGCTCTTTCGACCAGCAGCAGGGACCTGCTTGCGGGGACAGCGAACGCAGCGGTGCGTCGCAATGCGGTGCATTACTTTGGTATGAGCATGCTTTTAGGGGGCGTGCTGATCGTCATGCGTTGGATGGATCAGTCGAATAATGAAGCGGGTGGCGAGACACATGGCGGTGGCACGCTGTCGTGGGCGGTTCTGATGGAGTTTGGGTGGGTTTCGATTTATTTAGCCGCGATTGGTTTGATTTTGTTTCTCAAGCCCAACGGGGTTTGGTGTGTTCGCATGTCGCTGGTGGTGGTGGTGCTTGAAGGCATCATGGTGATGTTGCGATGGAGCGTGGGGCTCGATCCGAGTCCTGGCGGGAACGCGCTTGCGGGGATCTTGATTGTGCTGACGCTTGGTGCGTCCTTGCTGCCTTGGTCTCCGAGGCAGACGCTTGGGCTTTCGTTGGTGTGGGTTCTTGGGTCCACTGGAACACTGCTGGCGGTGCGGTCAGGGTATGAGTTGTCGATCGGTGCTGCGGTCTTTGGGTACTTCTCGGTGACGGTGCCTGGGATTATGGTGTCGTTCTTTCGGACGACGAGGGTGCGGGATAAGTTTGAGCGGGATTACTTTCAGAGTCGGTACGAGCGGATTAGTCAGGAACTTGCTTCTGCGAAGAACATCCACGAGCGTGCGTTTCCGCGACCACGGACAGTGGGGGATGTTCGGTTTGCGTATTCGTATCGTCCGATGAGTCAGATCGGTGGGGATTATTTGTTTGCTTCGCCGCAGAATGACTCTGCGGATTCTCCGGTGTTGATCGTGCTGCTCGATGTTTCGGGGCATGGGATCCCCGCGGCGTTGACAGTGAATCGGTTGCAGGGTGAGTTGATGCAAATGGTGGGGGAGAATCCGTTGATCGGTCCGGCGGAGTTGATCGCGGCGCTTGATCGGTACACCTGCTTGACGAGTCCGGAGCAGCCTGTGCTGGTGACTGGGATCGCGGCGTGTGTTGATCCGGCGAAGAACACGCTTCGGATTGCCAATGCGGGTCATCCGAGTGCGCTGCTGAGGGATCGTTCGGGGAATATTACGGCGATCGATGCAACTGGGCCGTTGATGGGGATTGATCCTCAGATGGAGATTGAATGGGGGGAGGAGTCGTTCCCGTTCCATGCGGGGGATTCATTGATCGCGTTCACTGACGGGATTACCGAGGCGATGAACTCGCGGCGAGAGATGTTTGGGATGGATGGAATTCGTGGCGTGATCAACTCGCAGTGGATCGAAGCGGGGCAGCGATGGCCAGAAATGGTGCGGAGATCAGTGGATCGCTATTGCGAAGGTGTGGTACTTGATGATATGCTGATTGTGGATGTGTATCGTCCGTAGTGATCTCTCGGTTGATGGGTGTGGGGCTTGTTGATCTGGTTTGTAGATCTGGCCTGTTGATTCGGTTCGTTGGTTTGGGTTTCGGTGTTGAAAGGATTGAGTTTGTCTAAGTCCGGCAGTATTGAAACCACCGAGTTTCGTCGATCGTTCCATCAAGAAACGAGTCAGTTGCTTCGCAAGCGATTGATTTGGTTTATCTCGATCTGGGGCGGGCTTGGGTTGATCTCGTTCCTCTTCGTCATTGTGATGATGGTGCGGGGCTCAGAGATTACCAATATCTTCACCAGCGGCGCGACCAAGGCGATGTTTATTTTGGCCAATGGCGCATGGATCGTGGTGTATGCCGCGGTGCTGGTGATGGTGATCGAGAAGCGGGTGAGTGATAAGCGTGTGATCCGTTTGTCTCTTGGACTGATTATCGCTGACGGGCTGATGGCCGTTTCACTCCGTGCGATTGATCCATCGTTTGGGTATGGGGCGTGGGTGTATGTGATCTCGCACTTTGTTGCGTGCTGTGTGTTCCCTTGGACGGTTCGTCAGGCGCTGATCCCGTTGGTGAGTTTGGTGGGGTTGAGCACGCTGAGTCACTTTGTGTTCGAGGGTGATTCTGTGAGCAAGTCGTTGGTCTTTGGAGTGATCAACGCGGCGTTTATGACGCCGGCGGTGTTTATCTCCGGGATTCGTCATAACCAACGCATCCAGAAATCGACCAACCGGTTCTTGAACCATCGATACGGGATGCTTCGGCAGGAGCTCGCGTACGCTCGGCAGATCCACGAAGCGTTGTTTCCCCCTCCCAATACAACAGGACCTGTGCAGTTTGTGTATCGGTATGAACCGATGCGGCAGATTGGCGGGGATTATTTATTCGCTCGATATTCCAACACTGACAGCGAAGGAAACGAAACACTTTCGGTCGCTGTGATTGATGTGACAGGGCATGGGATTCCAGCGGCGCTCACTGTGAACCGCTTGCATGGGGAGCTTGATCTTCGGTTTGCGGAGCAGCCAGACATTTCTCCAGGAGAGGTGCTGAGTCATCTGAATCGGTACATCAATCTGACGCTCTCGAAGCATTCGATCTTTGCTACTGCGGTGTGTTTCCGCGTGAATGCTTCGAAGAACCTTCTGGAGTATGCATCAGGTGGTCATCCGCCTTCCTTCTTGCGTGGGGTGGATGGTTCTATCCGAGATCTCGAGGCAACAACTTTCATGCTTGGTGCGTGCAAAGACAAGGACTTTGATCCGTTCCAGACGGAGGTTGAGTTTGGTCCTGGTGATACGCTGATCGCGTATACGGATGGGGCGATTGAGGCGCGGTCGGTTGAGGGCAGCATGCTCAACATCGAGGGGCTGCGTCGGATTCTTGCGTCGTCGCATCCGCTTGGGGCTGATGATGCTGAGCATGGGTATGGGATGTGGTCGGAGCGGATTCTCCGCGAGGTCGCGTCGCATCGTGGTGGGGTGCCGCCGGATGATGACACGCTGGCGATTGAAATCTTCCGTCCGATCCGTACAACATCAGGGACTGTTGCTTCTGAGGCGGTTGCTGATGAGGATCTCGATGGCCAATCGGTCGCGGAGCCTGTGGTTTCGTAGATCAGGAAAGCCGCACTTCGGTGTTAGTCTTTGATGCCTTGGACTCTTGAGAAGTCTGTGTATTTGATGAGGGTTTGGGCAAGGTCAACCTTGTTGATGTTGGCGAGGGTGGCAAGCCATGCGAGGACATCGGCGAACTCTTCTTCGAGGTTGTCGCGTTCGGCTTGGGTGGGTGGTTTGTCTTTGCGGTTGTTATTTGCCAGCGCGGTGGCGAGTTCTCCGAACTCTTCTGTGAGGTAGAGGAAGGTGCCAGCGGTGCCTCGGGCGTTGTCGGAGGCGAAGTAGCGGTCCCTGATGAGTTCTTGGAACTCGGCAACAGTGATCCCTGTGGGGTCGATTTGGGGGTCTGGGGTGGAATCTGGGGTCATGTTTTGGTGCTCTGGGAGGGAAAGTGGTTGAAAATTGGGGGGTGTTGGGTGGTCGTTGGGCGATGGTAGGGGGTGATTCTTGCCTTGGGCGGCGGGGGTGCTACACTACAGACCCGACTTTGATCCTGGGCAGGCGCGGTGTTTGCTTTGGGACAGGGTTTGGAGAGACCACCTTCAGGTCAGGATTTAGATCTATGCCGACCATTAATCAGCTCGTACGCAAACCACGCAAGACACCGAAGATGAAGTCGAAGGTCCGTGACCTTGAGAATAGCCCGCAGCGTCGCGGCGTGTGTCTGACTGTGAAGACAACGACTCCGAAGAAGCCGAACTCTGCGCTTCGGAAGATCGCTCGTGTTCGTTTGTCGAATGGCAAAGAAGTGACCGCGTACATCGGTGGTGAAGGCCACAACCTTCAAGAGCACTCGATCGTGCTCGTCCGCGGCGGTCGCGTCCGTGACCTTCCCGGTGTTCGTTACCACATCGTCCGTGGTGCGCTCGATACCCTTGGTGTCGATGATCGCAAGCAAGGGCGTTCGAAGTACGGCGCGAAGAAGGGCAAGTAACAAACCAACCATGCATCGTCGGCGTGATGGTGCAGGCAAGTAATCCCGGGCAATCTCAGCGCCGGGGTGAACAGCGTTCTGATTTGATCAGAACAGATGAGCCAAAAGGAGATGACCCATGGCAGGTCGTATTACCAACTCAGAAGCACAACTCCGTCCAGATCCAAAGTTCAACGACAAGGTTCTGGCAAAGTTCACCAACTGCATCATGTTCTCTGGTCGCAAGACCGCGGCACTCCGCGTTGTATACGACGCGATCGATGTGATGGACGATCGTTTGAAGAAGTACCCTGACGCTGTTGAAGGCTGCGAAACAGGAATCCAGGTCTTCCGTCGTGCAGTTGAGAATGTGAAGCCTTATGTTGAAGTCCGCTCGAAGCGAATCGGTGGTGCAAACTACCAGGTTCCGATGCAGGTGAAGCCAGGTCGTCAGCAATCGCTCTCGTTCCGCTGGATCATCGCTGCTGCACGCTCCGAGAAGGGGCGTCCGATGCACGAGAAGCTTGCGGATGAGCTCTGGGCAGCATCTCGCGGCGAAGGCAAAGCGATGACGACCCGCGATCAGGTCCACCGCATGGCAGAAGCGAACAAGGCGTTTGCTCACTTCGCTCGCTAAACCGATCCAATCAAGAATCTTTCAAGAACCCGGAGCATGTCTCCGGGTTTTTTTGTTCGACATTTAATGTCTACTGGATTGAGCGGTGGTTGATGCAGTCCCATTCGTCGTGCATGATTCCCCATCCGAGTCGGTCGGTTGGGCCGATGGTGTCGATGCAGTAGTCGTTGCGTTGGTGGACTTCTTTTTTGACCTTGAGCTGTTCGATGAGGTTCGCGGAGTGGGTGTTTGCGGAGGAGCAGTAGATGCGGACCTTCTGCAGACCCAGGCCTCCGGTCGCTTGGGGTGCGAGCGCCCATGAGATGGTGCGGGCGCAGGCTTCTCTTGCGTATCCGTTCCCGATCGCGTCTTTGCGGATCCAGTAGCCGGTCTCGCAGGATGCGGTGTCTTTGCGGACATCGTGGACACCTGATCCGCCGAGGAATCGACCTGTGGCTTTGTCGAAGATCCCTGTGCCGACATTGTTGAAGGTGTCGGGATTGGCGAGCGAGAGCATCTGTTCGCAGATGTATTTGGTGGTGGATTCGAGGGTGGTGTGGTTGTCCTTGGCCCACGGCATCCATGGGAGGAGGTGGTCATCGCGGGAGTCGTTGATCGCGTTGTAGACCTCTTCAGCGTCTCCGAGGTGGTAGGCGCGGATGATGAGGCGGTCGGTTTCAAGCTCGCAGCGGAGGGGCTTGGGGGCGGTCCAGTCGAGGCCTACGGCGGGAAAGTTGTTCTCTGAAGCACAATGGGTCATACGCGGAGCATATCCGATTCATACCCTTTGGTGTGAGCAATCAGATACCTACAGATCGGCATGCGAGACAACAGCGGGTGGAGCATGTGGGAAGTGAAGGGCAGACGCGGCTCGCGGCGTCGCATGCGTTCATCGTGGGCGTGGGCGCGCTTGGATGTGTCTCGGCGGATTTGCTGGTGCGTGCTGGGGTCGGAAAGGTAACGATTGTTGATCGGGATCTGGTGGAGCTTTCGAATCTGCATCGGCAGCCGTTGTATTGCGAGCGGGATGCGACGGAGAAGCGCCCCAAAGCGATGGCGGCGAAATCGCGGCTCAACGCGGTGAACTCTGGGGTTGAGGTTGTGGCGCATATCGCGGACTTTACTGCTGAGAATGCGCTCGAGTTGGTGCAGTCTGAGGGGCTGGTTCCGGATGTGTTGATCGATGGGACGGACAACTTTGAGACGCGGTTTTTGCTCAACGATTGTTCGGTGAAGTTGGGTGTGCCTTATGTGTATGGTGGGGCGATCGCGTCGAAGGGATCGGCGGCGGTGTTTGTGCCGGGGAGTGGTCCGTGCCTGCGGTGTATTGAACCGAATCCTCCCAAGCCGGGGACGCAGCCGACCTGTGAGACGGCGGGAGTTCTCGCGCCGGTTTCGTCGATCATCGGAAGCTATCAAGCGGCGGAAGCGATGAAGATCCTGATGGGTCAGCATGATCGTGTGATGAAGTCGATGTTGAGCTTTGATCTGTGGGAAGGGACACGCACGCGTGTGGACTTGTCATCCGCTCAGGACGCTGAGTGTCCGTGCTGTGGTCTGGAACGGTTTGCGTTCTTGGAATCTCAGGGCGGTGCTCCACAGGCGTTGTGCGGGCAGAACGCGGTGCAGGTGAAACCGGGGGGGGCGGGAATGATTGACCTTGAGCAGCTCGGGGCGTCTCTTGGGGAATCTGGCGAGTTTGAGGTGCATGATTACATGATCCGAGGTCGGATTGAGCATGGCGGGGATGTGTTTGAGCTGACCTGCTTTGCGGATGGCCGCGCGATTGTGGATGGGACGGCGGATGTGGGGGTTGCTCGCGCGATTTACAGCCGCTATATTGGTAGCTGACTGACCGGTTAGAAATACTGCCTTGTCTGCCTCGTGGTATTGGCAAGAGACTATTGAATACTCAACCAAGGAGAAGACCATGACCGCGACAACATCATCGACACAAGCACAAGCGATCACTCGAACACTTTCGCGGACTGCGGATCTTGCTCAGGGGTTGTTGACTGGGGTGACCGCGAAAAACTTCGCTCGTATGCCTCAGGCGGATGGGAAGGCGATCAATACGAACCATCCGTGTTTCATTTATGGTCACCTCTCGATTTACCCACGATTTATCTTTGAACTCATGGGTAAAGACGGGTCGGCGATTGAGATTCCTGAGGGGTGGGAGGATCTGTTCAAGCACGGTGTGGATTGCAGGGACGATGTCAATGGCGATATTTACCCTCCGATGGATGAGATTCTTGCGTACTTCAAGAAAGCGCATGAAGCGGTGATTGAGATGATCAACTCGTGCGATGATGAAACGCTCAGCAAAGCGTTTGAGGGGGAGGGATGGCATGTGGACTTCGCGGGAACACCTGCGGCGCTCACGACCTTTATGCTCCACTCGCACTACATGTTCCACTTGGGACAGATGAGCGCGTGGCGCCGCTGCGTTGGACTTCCTTCACTGGAAGTGAAGCCATCAGAGTGATTGATTGGATATAGGTTCCTGTTTACAGTTTACAGTTTACAGACGAACAAACGGGTTGGTCACGGTTTCGTGGCCAACCGTTGTTTTTGGGCCGTGCCCTGGGTAGCAGGTGGTTTGGGGCTTGAGGGTGTAGAGGTGTTGTTTGATCGAGGATTCGAGTTGTTCGAAGCTTGATCCTGGGAAGTCGGCGCGTCCGATGGAGCCTTGGAAGAGGGTGTCTCCGACGAGCGCGTTGTTGGAGTGCTCGTGGATGAGCGAGACGCTTCCTGGGGAGTGTCCGGGTGTGTGCGCGACGGTGAAGGTGAGGGAGTTGAGCGAGATGGTGTCGCCGTGGTTAAGGTATCCTGCGAGGGATGGTGCGGTGACGGAGAGTCCGATCGCTGCGGAGAGGTTGAGCATTGGATCGGTGAGCCAAGATTCTTCGACGGGGTGGAGGTAGATGGGGGCGTCGGGGAAACGCGAGCGTGCTTCGAGGAGTCCTGCGATGTGATCCGCGTGGGCGTGGGTGAGGAGGATCTTCTCGACGACGAGTTGTTGTTGTTCTACAGCGTCGAGGAGTGGTTGCGGTTCATATCCGCAATCGACGATCCAGCAGTGCTTTCCGGGTGCTGGTGGGCCATCGGTGACGATGTGGCAGTTGGTTTGGAAGTCTCCGAGTGGGAAAACTTGGATGGTGGGAGTGCCTGATTGTGTTGGGGGAGGTGTGGTCATGGTGTATATTATCTGTATGGACTGATCGGGCATGATTCTGAGTGAAATCGATTGGGTTGGTTTCACGAACAACGGATATCGATGTTCGGTGATTGGATCACAAGGAGTTTGGATTGGCACTTATCCGCAATATTCACGAAGAGACGATGAACGAGGTCAACATGCCCGGCGTGTCGGGGGCGAAGATGGCGGTCATGGTTGGACGCGAGGACAAGGCCCCGAACTTCGCACTGCGTTCGTTTGAGGTCGTCGCGGGGGGGCACACACCGAAGCACAGCCATGACTATGAGCACGAGGTGTATGTGGTGTCCGGGAATGGACAGGTGCTGCTTGAGGGGAAGATGCACGATATTCGTGAGGGGGATGTGCTGTATGTACCTGCGAATGAGGAGCACCAGTTTACGGTTGATGCAGATTCGGGGGAATCTTTGCGGTTCTTGTGCGTTGTCCCTGTCGAGCAGAACTGCGGCGGGCCGGTGCCTGGATCGTGAGTTGGAGAAGTCGCTGACGAAAGGAATCAGATGGATGACGAGTATGGCATTACGATTGGTTGGATCGTCGCGATTTATGGGATTGCTGCCGCTTTGTCTGGGATCGCGGCGCTCCGCGGAATCCAGATCGAGTCCGATGTGTACATGCTGACAGGGCTCGCGGGTTTGATCGTGACACTGACAACACTCCCGATCTGTCTGAGGAGCGGCGGCGTTCGCGGCGGGGGAGGGAGCGAAACAGCAGGAGATATGGATCGGCTGCGCTCCCAGATTGTCAAGATGACCAAGTCGATTGAGCATCTCGAAGAGACGATGATTTTGTCGGACGATGCGCGTCGGGTTCTCAATCGGCACAAAGAGCGGCAGCTGCTCCGATCAGCAATTGAAGAAGACATCGAACGCGGCGAGTTCAATGCGGCGATGGTGCTGGTCAACGAGCTTGCGCAGCGGTTTGGATATCGGGAGGATGCGGAAGAGTTCCGTGGAAAGATCGATCTTGTGCGCACGCAGACGGAGCGATCGATGGTGCGGAGCGAGATCGCGCATCTTGATGAGTTGATCGGGAATCACGAATGGGATATCGCGCTGCGTGAAGCGGCGCGGATCACGCGGCTGTACCACGATTCACCGATCGCGGATGGGCTACGGCATCGTGTGGAATCAGCGAGGCAGCGGTACAAAGACGAGATCGAGCGTCGGTTCTTGCTCGCAGCGCAGGATGAACGCATTGATGAAGCAATGGAGATGATTCAGGAGATGGATCATCTTCTGAGCGAAGCGGAGTCGGCGCAGTTCCGGGAGGTGGCTCGGGGAGTCATCGGGAAGGCGAAAGAAAATCTTGGGGCAGCATTCAAGCTTGCGGTGCAAGATCGTGCTTGGGATAAAGCCGCGGATATTGGTGAGCGGATTATTGAGGAGTTCCCGAACTCGCGGATGGCTGCGGAGGTTCGTGATCTGATTGACACGATCCGCGAGCGTGCGTCAACCGTCGCTCGGGACTGAATCTGCGGTTGAATCTTTATCAGCAGTCGATTTTGAATCTGCACTGTCCGTGGTGATTGGGACGGGTTGTTTCCATGTGTAGATCAGGAGCAGCGCGATCCCGATGAGCAGGTAGAGGTCTGCGACATTGGAGACATACGGCCAGACCTCATTGCTTGTGCCACCGGGCCAAGTGATGCCGAATGGGAGTTTCATTCCTGGGAGTGGGTGGATGAAGTCGCGGACGCATCCGAATAGGAGGCGGTCGTAGAGGTTGCCGATGCCTCCTGCGATGATGAGTCCGAATCCTGCGTGGGCAATCCAGTCGCGTGGTTTGGTCCACTTTGCAAAGAGTACGGTTGCGACGGTCATCGCGATGAGTGTGAAGATGACAAAGAACCATCGCTGTCCTGCGCCGATTCCGAATACTGCGCCGGGATTGAGGACAAGGGTGAACTCGAGGAGTTTGGGGATTGCGACGACGGGTTCGTGGTATGGGATGAGGTTGCCGAGGTTTGATTCAGCGAGCACATGGGAGCGATCGATGTGGACTGGAAATTCAGCGATCTTTTCAAAGGCGAGTGATTTGGTCACAAGATCGGTGACGACTCCGAAGATGACGGTGCCGAGGAGCCATATCCATGCGCGGACACTCCGCGCGGTGGATTGCTGCGGTGGTTGTGTTGAAGATTGTTTATTGGGCATCAGCGTTTGAAGCGTTGGTCATGCTTTCGTGCGGTCTCGATGGTGTACTTTGCCCACGGGAGTTCTGCGAGTCTTGCCTTCGAGATTGGCTCATGGGACTCGATGCACAGGCCGTAGGTCCGCTCTGAGATCCGCGTGAGTGCGGCATCGATCTCGTTGATGAGTTGTCGGTCTGCAGCTGCGAGATCGAGGTTGAGTCCTTGCTCGAAGCTTTCGGTGCCAAACTCTGCAGCGTTGCTTGCGGTCTGGGTTTCGCCTGTGCTTGAGCGGAGGGCTTCGTCTTCGAGGTTTTGGACATCGCCGACGAGTTCTGCTCGTTTCTTGAGAAGAATGAGTTTGTACTCGTCGAGTTGCTTCGCTGTGAATGGTGTTTTGGTGCGCTTTGAGACTTTCGTTTCGGCAGCTACTTTCTTGGTCCGCTTGGTTGAAGTGATGAGGGGTTGCCCGCCGAGTTTGGTGCCTGGACCAAGGAGAAGGGGGCGAGGGGGCGGTGCGTAATCGGTTGGGTTCTTCTTCCGGCTGCGTGAACGGAACTTTTTCGAAGGAGTCTTTGAATCACCGCTGTCTGCAGTGGATTCGCTTGCTTTGGAAGCTGTGCCGGTTTTTGATTTTTCTTCGTCTTTTGGAGCAGCGGATTGTTTCGAAGATGAAGCTTTCTTCTTCGTCGTTTTCTTAGAAGCCGCTTTCTTTGTAGTGGCTTTTTTCTTTGTTGTTTTCTTTGCTGCAGCTTTCTTTGGAGCTTTCTTTGCTGCCTTCTTCGTCGTTTTTTTGGCAGCTTTCTTCTTTACGGTTTTCTTTGCAGCGGCTTTCTTTGTAGTCTTTTTGGCGGTCTTCTTCGCAGTTTTTTTAGCAGTTGATTTTTTGGCAACTTTCTTCTTGGTGGTCGCTTTGCTCGAAGTTTTCTTAGACGCGGCTTTGGAAGTCTTTTTTGTAGACTTCTTGGCGGTTTTTTTGGATGTTTTTTTCGCGGTCTTCTTTGCCAATGTGCACCGTCCTTTGATCCATCAAATATTGTGCATCAATACATGGGATGGATTGGTGGCAAGGGTAGGCGCAGAGAGGGTAGTAGTCAAAATAGACCAGTTTACGCACAAACAAAAAGCGAACAAGATTGGTGTTAATTCGCAGTAGCGGGTTCTGGTTGGGCGGTGGTGTATTCGCCGAGCTTTCGGAAGCGTTGGTAACGGGCTTCGAGGAGTTGGTCTATTGGTTGATCGCAGAGTTCATTAAGCTGCGCATCGATCCAGTTCTGGAGCAGTTTGGATGCTTGTTCTGGATCCCGGTGCGCTCCGCCGAGGGGTTCGTTGATGACAGAATCGACGATCTCGTTTTTGAGGTTGTCTTTCGCGGTCAGATTGAGCGCGATCGCGGCGGCGGTGTTGGTCTGCTCGTTCGCTTGCTTCCAGAGGATCGCGGCACAGCCTTCGGGGGAGATCACAGAGTACCACGAGTATTCGAGCATCGCGACGCGGTCTGCGACGGCGATACCGAGCGCGCCGCCTGAGCCACCTTCACCGATGACGATGGACACGATGGGGACCTTGAGGCGGGACATCTCGCGGAGGTTGACAGCGATCGCTTCCGCTTGTCCGCGTTCTTCCGCTCCAAGACCTGGGTACGCGCCTGGGGTATCAACGAGTGTGACGATCGGCAGGCCAAACTTCTCCGCTTTGCGCATCTTTGCGAGTGCTTTGCGGTAGCCCTCTGGGTGGGCGCATCCGAAGTGACACGCCAGTTTTTCTTGGGTGGATTTGCCTTTTTGGTGTCCGACGATGAGGCATTTGCGGTTCCCGATGCGTCCGAATCCGGTGATGAGTGCGGGGTCGTCGGCGAAGGCGCGGTCGCCGTGGAGTTCGCAGAAGTCGCGGCAGATATGGTTGATGTAGTCGCGCGTCTGCGGGCGGTTCGGGTGGCGCGCCACGCGGACGGTGTTCCAAGGGGAGAGATCGGTGTAGACATCCTTGAGCATCTGGACGCGTCGCTTTTCGAGGATCTCGAGGTCTTCTGGATTTGGGTTGAAGTCTTTGGAATCGATCCCGCTGTCAACGCCTCCGAGTGCGGGGACTTCGATGCCTGGGGATTCGATGGCTTTGCGGGTGAGTTCGATCTCTTCTTCGATCGCAACGACGGGTTTCTCGAACTCAAGCTGGTAGAAAGTGGACATATTGGTTTCCTTCTTTGGCTGATCCAATTGTACCGCATAGATGGGGCCGGGTACGCTATGGGTATGCAGAGCATTCAGATTCCACTGTTATTCGTCGGCGGGGGCAACATGGCCCATGCAATTTTCACTGGTGCGTGTGCATCTGGTGTGCTTGAGCCGGCGCGTGTGGGTGTTCTGGATCCGAGTGCGGATCGGCGATGCTTGTATGAGAATGGGTTTGAATCCGCGAGTGATGCGATGGATTGGCTGTTGGGTCAGTGCGATGATGGTTGCGGGATTGTGCTTGCGGTGAAACCACAGATGTTGGGGGCTGCGACGGCTGATTTGGAGCCGACGATTGCAGATTCAGGGCTGGAACCGACGGTGATTTCAATTCTCGCTGGAACCCGATCGGATCGTGTATTGGATGCCATGGGGAGTGGGTGCAGGGTGGTTCGGGTGATGCCCAATACGCCGGCACAGGTTGGGCTGGGGATGTCGGCGATCGCTGGGAGTGGATCGTCAACGGAAACTGATCTTGAACTCGCGGAGCGTTTGATGTCAGCAGTGGGGGATGTGGTGCGGATTGATGAATCGATGATGGATGCGTTTACCGCAGTTGCTGGATCTGGTCCGGCGTATTTGTTTTACTTGGTCGAAGCGATGACCAAAGCGGCGGTGTCGCTCGGGTTTGACGACGCGATGGCGAGGCGGATCGCAGTGCAAACCGTGATCGGATCATCCGAACTGCTCAGAGCATCGGAAGAGGATGCGGCGGTGCTGCGTTCGCGGGTGACCTCAAAGAACGGGACGACTTATGCCGCGACAACCACGCTCGATGAGCGTGAAGTCATGGAGGCGTTTGTTCACGCGATGACCGCAGCGAGGGATCGGGGCGTGGAGCTTGGGCGCGAGGGCTAAAAATCTCGTCGGGTGAAGATCAGGGTCGAGAGTCCGAGCACGAAAAACTCGAAGATGAACGAGGTACCCAGAATCCAGAGGACGGAGCGTTCTCTGAATCGTGCTTCCACGCGCTGGCCCAGTTCGTCTTGGTCGATCTCGATGTCGCTGAACGGATCGGTCGCGACGCTTGGCTCGTTCTCTTCCACAGGGGTGAACGCTTCGGGGTCGATGAGTTTGCGGTTGAGGAGTTCGATGGTTTCGCCTGTCTTGGGGAAGAAGGTCTTTGCGGTGAAGATCGCTTTGGTCCACATGTCGAGTGACTTGAGATCCGCTTGGTCTTTCTCGAGACTGGTCTCGAGTCGGCTCAGGAGCGGGTTTTTGGTGTGGATTTCTTCTTCGGTCGGTTGGTAGTCCTCGATGGAAAGGCCTTGGCTTTCGCGGTCCCGGTTGAGGAGTTTGACGGTGTTGGTGCGAGCGAGCTCGACGCGCTGGGTGCGCTGCTCGACATAGATGTTGGTGCTTTCGTGGAACTGAACGAGGATGCCGTCACCTATGTTGAGGATGAAGAGGAACGCCCAGAAGAGGAGGGTGAGGAGCATCGCGGTCATGGTTGAGCGGGTGATGAGTCCGATGAAGGCGCAGATGCAGAACAGGAAGCTGAAGAACGAGACCACGATGGGGATCGCGAGGAGGATGCGGGGCTCAAGGTAACCCGATCGGTTCCAGATGATGAGCATGCTCAGCACGGAGAAGACGCTGACCTGGAGCGCGACGAAGAGCAATCCGGAGAGGTATTTGGTGAGGAACAAGCGTGCGCGTGAGATCGGGCGTGCGAGTACGGATTCGATTGTGCCTCCGGTGACGAGTTCGGGGATGATGCCTGCGGTGGAGATGATCGCGAGGATGGTCGCGATCCAGGTGAGCCAAATTCCAATACCGAGGTATGAGAAGCTTGCAAGGTAGAACGCTTTGGGTTCGATGATGTCGGAGTTGATGGGGATGAATCCGAGATGGAACCAGAGGAAGCGGACGCCTTCTTTGTCGATCCCGATCATCGCGAGGGATGCGGCGAAGACGACGGTGAGGACCATGGTGAGCCAGAACAGTTTCTTCGCGTTGAGCTCGCGGTACGCATCGACGAAGATCGCTGTTGTTTGGGTGAGGATCATGAGTTGGCTCCCCCCTTCGTTGGCTTGTTCGAAGGTCGGCTAGAGGCTTTGGCACCTGAAATCGCGCCTGGTTTGGCACCGTTGTTGGTATCGACGACCTGCATGAAGAGGTCCTCGAGCGAGGGGCGTTTGAATCCTGCGGATTGGATGACGATGTTGTGCTTGCGGAGCGTGTCGATCGCGGGTTGGACGGCGGATGCTTCGCTTGTCTTGAAGGAGATGGTTGTGTCGGAACTGCTTTGAATGAGATCGGGCATGGATGGTGTGCTGATTTCGGATTTGATCGCATCGTTGATGGGTGATGCGGTCGTGATGACGAATCCGCTTTGTTCAGCGGTCAGTTCATCGATGGTGCCTTGGGTGCGGACAAGGCCGTGGACCATGATCGCGACGCGGTCGCAGACCATTTCGAGTTCGCTCAGCAGGTGTGAGTTGAGGAAGACGGTTCTTCCTTCGTCTTTCAGATGAGTCAAAATGTTGCGGATGTCGCGTCGTCCGGAGGGGTCTACGCCGTCGGTGGGTTCGTCAAGGACGACGAGCTTGGGGTCGTTCATGAGTGCTTGTGCAAGACCGACGCGTTGGCGCATGCCTTTGGAGTAGGAACCGAGTTTGTCTTTGTGCCAGGAGTCCATCCCGACGAGTTCGAGGAGTTCGGATGCTTTGGCTTTGCGTTGTTTGCGTTGGATTCCGGAGAGTGCGCCGAAGTGTTCGAGGACCTGTCGTCCTGTAAGGTAGGGTGGGAAGCGGTGGTGTTCTGGGAGGTATCCGATTTGTTGGAGTGTTGCTTTGTCACCGACTTTGCTGCCGAGGACGGTACCTGAGCATTTGGAAGGTGAGATGACGGTCATCATTATTTTGACGAGCGTGGATTTTCCGGCACCGTTGGGTCCGAGGAGTCCGAAGATCTCGCCGTCCCCGACGGTCATGTCCACGCCTCGGAGTGCTTTGATGCGTCGTTTGTATGTTTTCTCGACGCCTTTGATGTCGATGACTGCGCTCATAATGCGGTAACTCGCTTTCGGGCAACGATGTGGAACATGTGCCAATGCTTGTGCATGGACTCGCTTTGACGGCTTGGTCGGTCCTCTTCGATGAAGGACTCCAGTATGTATTGGTCAAACAGCTTGAGGGTTTCAGCTCGCGTGAAGTGGGAGCGATCTTCGATGATGGCCCAATCGTCGCGATCTCCGAAGATCTGGCCGCTGAAGCGACCGCCGGGGGCGATGGCGGCGTCAATTTGAGACCACAGTGCTTGGAAGTGATCGGGAGGGCAGAACGGGAGCGAGAAGCTCGCGTTGACGAGGTCCGCTTTGGGGACTTGGAGACCTTCGAAGTTCGCGTGGGTGATCTGGATTCGGTTGTTGGAGAGTGCGGCTTGGATTTCGGGGCGTGCTTTGGTGCGTGCGATGCCGTCTTCGCTGCCGTCTTGCGCCCATACGGTCCATCCGGCGTTGAGGAGCGGGACGGAATCGCGGCCGTCGCCGCATCCGAGGTCTACGGCGTGGAGGGGGTTCGAAGGATCGATTTCTCCGAAGAGCTCGATTGCTTTGAGGACGGTGTCGCGAGGGGGCTTGCCTTGCATGCGATCGAAGTAGCTTGGCCAATCTCGGCGATGGGCGGCTTCATGAACTGGTGGTGGGTTGGTCATCACTTGTTCCCCGATCGGTGATACCCTTTGGTATGCATCGCGATCTGACTTCATTTCTTCGTGCTCTTGAATCTGCTGGTGAGCTTGTTCGGATTTCTGAGCCGACGAGTCCCGTGCTTGAGATCACGGAGCTTGCACAGCGGCAGTCTAGGCGGACGGATGCACTGTTGGGATCGGAAGACTCGCAACGCACCGATCCGGAGTTCTCAGGCAATGGTGGGAAAGCGATACTCATCGAGCGACCTGAGGACTCGGCGTTTCCGGTATTGATCAACGCGTTTGGATCGTACAAGCGTGTGGAGATGGCGCTGGGAGGACGGGCGCTTGAAGACACGGCTCGCGTGATCGGTGAACTGACGAAGCCCGAACCGCCTCGCTCGATTGGAGAAGCGATCGGAAAGGCAAAGCAGTTTTATCCTCTCCTGAAGATCGGTCCAAAGCGGAGCAAACGCGATGGTGCGTGTCAGGAAGTGGTGCATACCGGTGATGCGGTTGACCTGACGACGCTCCCGATCCTCCGCTGCTGGGAACATGACGGGGACTATGCGGCGCTTGGATATCCAAAGGGGGTCAACGACGGGATCGAGGGAATGGGGCATCCGAAGATTGATGAGTCCGAGTGGGACGCGAAGTATCGCGGGCGGTTTATCACGCTTGCGGGGATCCACACGATTCATGCGGACGATCGCGATGATCCTAAACCCAAGTCGCACAACATCGGGATGTATCGCGTGCAGCTGCTTGGGAAGGATCGGATGGCGATGCACTGGCACATGCATCACGATGGCGCGGCGCATTGGCGATCGTGGAAGGCGATTGGGAAACCGATGCCGGTCGCGATTGTGCTTGGTGGTCCGAGTGTGCTGCCGTATGCGGCGACGTGTCCGCTTCCTCCTGGGATTAGCGAGTTGTTGATGGCAGGTTTCTTGCAGGGGGAAGGTGTGAAGCTGTGTCGCGCCAAGACGGTGCCTTTGTGGGTGCCGAGTGATGCGGAGATGGTGATCGAGGGGTTTGTGGATACGGATGCGGGGTATCCAGGATGGGATCCTCGTGAGGATGGTGCGGGGGAGCTTGGTGAGGGAGCGGTGTTTGAAGGGCCGTTTGGGGATCACACTGGGTTTTATTCGATGCCCGATCGGTATCCGATTACGCGGGTGACGGCGATGACGCATAAACGTGACGCGGTGTATCCAACGACGGTGGTGGGGTTGCCACCACAGGAGGATTACTTCCTTGGGAAGGCGACGGAGCGGATTATGCTGCCGTTGCTCAAGACGATCTTGCCCGATGTGCTGGATTACGACTTGCCGTTGTATGGATGCTTCCACAACGCGGCGAATATTCAAATCAAGAAGCATTATCCGCTGCATGCACGAAAGGTGATGCACGCGATCTGGGGCGCAGGGCAGATGGCGTGGACGAAGACGCTGTTTGTTGTGGAGGACGATGTCGATGTGCATGATCTCTCGAGTGTCATGCGAGCGGTGTGGGATCATTGCAAACCATCGCGTGATATTGAGTGTGTGCATGGCGCGGTGGATATTCTGGACCACGCCGCGGCTCGGTTTGGGACGAGCATGAAGCTTGGAATTGATGCGACACGGAAGGTGGCGTCTGAGGATCTGGACGGGGAGGATCTGGATGATCCGTCACCGATCCCTAGCGAGGTTGCATGCAAGGAAACAATCGCGTGGGCGCGGTCTTGCGAAGGAGTGCTTGAAGCAACGACTCCAGAAGCGGCTCCGGGATGGGTGTTTATCCGTGTCGATCGAGGGTATGACGAGGCGGATCGTGCGGGGCTTGGGGGCAAGGTGCTCGATGAGTTCTGGAACGAGCCGACGGCGCATCGATTTGTGGTGGTGGTGGGGCGTGATGTGGATATCCATGATCATCACGAGGTGCTGTTCCACTGGGTCGCGAACTGTGACTTTGCGCGTGATGCGCAGTGGGATCAGTCGCATGGGGGTGATCGTGTTGGGTTTGATACGACACCAAAGACCAGCGGCGATGCGCGGAACAACCAGCCCGTGCGGGCTTGGCCTCCGATTTTGACGATGCCTGATCGGATCAAAGAGCGTTGTGATGAGCTGAGTTGATGTATTGGGTGTTAGCCGCCGTAGCCACCGGTTTGTTCATCGAGCCAGGAATCGATTTCCAATACGACATCTTCGATGAATGGCTTGGCTGCTCGTGATCCGCTTCCGGGCTTGATGTTGTTGAGGATGATTGAGAACGCGGCTCTCCGACCATTTGGGTGGTTGAGGACTCCGGAGAGGGAGTAGACGCCGTTGAGGTAGCCGCTCTTTGCGTGGAGGGATGCGGTGAGATCCGTGTCTACGAAGCGGCGACGGAGGGTTCCGACACCTGGTGTAGCAAGAGAGCTCTCAAAGGTGTCCCACGAGTCTTGCTTTGCGAGGACGCTCATCCAGTCTGTGAAAGTTTTGGGGGTGACGCGGTTTTCCCTGCTCATGCCTGAGCCGTCAGCGATGACTGTGTTCTGTGCGGCGGTCGCGTTGACATGCTGGCTCAAGAGCAGGCGGATGACGGAGGCGCCGTTTTCCCATGAGCCGGGGTCTCCTGTGATTTCGTGACCGATGCGTTTGATGAGTGCTTCTGCGTAGAGGTTGTAGGAATCTGTGTTCGTGCGTTTGATGATGTCCGCGATAGGGGTCGTGACGACGGCGATTGGGGTCGAGTCCCACTCGTCTTCCGGATCGATGAGGCGGACTGAGTCGTTGATGTAGCGGTCGGTGCGGATGACGATGTCTCGTTTGCTCAGCGCGTGTGCAAAGACGCCTCCTGCAAAGAGAGATGGTTCGTGGACACTGACGGGGATTTCGGTTTTGCCTCGAACATTGCCGTAGAGCGTGAACTTGTTTGCGGGGGTTGGTCTTGCGACCCATGCGCTGTCGCGTCCCTTGGAGATTGTTTTCGCTTTGACTTGAATATCGATCCAGGGGAGGTCGGGTTGCATCTCGACAATCGGGGTGCCTCCGAGTGATCCCGGGATCGGGTAGATGTTGATGACATTTGTTTGAAAGTTGAGTCCGCCGACCTCTGCGCAGTACCAGCGGTTGAGTTGATCGATCGGCCAGTCCGGATGCGCCCAAATGCGGTCGAAGACGCGATCGTCAACGACGACCTCGTCCACGGCGTCGATCTCGCGGTCTTTCATAGCTTTGGCAACTGCGTCGAAGAGCGCATCGTGGGTGAGGATTTGTTGTTCGTCTTCGAATACGCCTGGGTCTCCGAGTGAGGGGTCTCCAGATCCTCGGATGATGAGGGTGCGTTGATTGTTTTGTTCAAAGATGTCGATGGTGGTGCGGAACTCGAAAGAATCTCCGAGCACCATCAACGCAGCACCGGAGCTGAGGATCTTCATATTCGAAGCGGGGATCATGAGTTCGTTGCTGTTGTATTCTCCAAGTTCGCGGTTGGAGTCGAGATCGATGATGTGGATCGCGACTTTGCCGTTCCCGAGACTTGCGTTCCCAACGAGTTTGTCGAGCGAGAGATCGAGCGGGCCTGCGATCGCGAGGGATGAGAGCATCCAGAGAAGGGTGAACAGGGCGATCGATCGAAGTTGGATGGTCATTCGTGGGCTCATGGGTCCGTATCTCCTGTATCCTACTTTCGGGTGATCTGGCGTGGAAACTCCAGTACCTAGGTGGATCGGTGGGATCCGAGGTAGTCTATCGGTATTGGGCGTCCAATGATTCGAGGGTCCTGGGACGATACTGGGATCCTGAAAGGAAAGCAGACCATGAGTGACACGGATCCGATAGCCGTTGAAAACACCGATGATGCAGTGGTGGCGCATCGTGGGGTATTGATTGTGGACGACAACGAGCAGAATCTCGAGTTGCTCCATGCGTACCTTGATGATCTTGGTGGTCCGGTCCGTGTGGTCGATGATGGGATCAAGGCGATTGAATCGGTGAAGAGCGATCCGCCTGACATTATTTTGCTCGACATCATGATGCCTCGCATGAGCGGGTATCAGGTTTGCCAGCAGCTTAAGAGTTCGCCGGACACGAAAGATATTCCGATTATCATGGTGACTGCGCTGAGCGAGGTCGGGGATGTTGAGCGTGCGATTGATGTCGGCGCGGATGACTTCCTGACCAAGCCGGTGAACAAGCTTGAGTTGTTGACACGGGTTCGTTCGTTGCTCAGGGTGCGTCAGCTCAAGCGGAATCTTGATGAAGCGGTCGCGGAGGTTCGGGCGCTTCGAGATCAAGCGGGCGAGTGAAGCGGTTCACGAACAATGTATCCATAAGAATTTTCCATAAAAAAACCGGCGAGTAACTCGCCGGTTTTTGATTGATGCGTCGAGTCGATTACGGGCAGCCCTTTCCGAATGCGACGAGGTATGTGGAGATGTCGAGGAAGTTGAATGAGCCGTCCGCGTTGAAGTCTGCGATGGGTTGGGAATCCCCGAAAGCGACAAGGTATGCGGAGATGTCGAGGAAGTTGAGGCTGCCATCTTCGTTCAGGTCCGCTGGGCAGTCGTTTGTGACCGCTTCTGGGAGGATGAAGTCAATGATGACCGGGCGGTGATCGGAAGAGAATCCAGAGATCGAGAACGGGTTGACTGGGAAGGATCGTGCTGGCTCTGGGATCTGTGCGTTCCCAACACCGGAACCTGTCGAGCGGAAGATGAAGCTTCTTCGAGCGGTCGCGATTGAGTCTTGGTAGACCAGGTAGTCGAGCTTGGAGTTGCTGCCTTGCGTTGAGGTTTCTCCTGAGATTGGATGGGACGCGAGGTCGAGTGTGGAGTCTGAGAGATCGCGGTCGGTGCCGTCGGTTCCGCCAAAGTTTGCGGCTCGAGCGATGAACTCTGCTGGACCGTTGCCTGGGGATTGGTTGAGGTCACCACCAACGATGACCGGCGTGTTCGGGTCGAGAACAGTGCCGGTGCTTGGGAGAGAGATCTTCCCGTTTGGATCGCTGATGCCGGTTCCAGCGCCGTTGTAGTAGTAGTCGATGAGGTATGCGATGTTCTCGCTGGCGCGGGCGCGTTGTTCGTAGTCGTCGGAGTCGCCGCCTGCTTTGAGGTGACCGTTTCCTACGACAAGGTCACCGGCGTAGATTTCGTCTGGGAGGTCGATCTCAGCGAACTGGTATCCACGGATACCGCCGGTGCCTCCGCTTTGGTATTCGTCTGCTTGGAGAACAAATGTTGAGTATGTAGCGCCGCCGCCGTTGAGATCTGCAAAGGGGTATCTGGAGAGGATGAGGTTTCGGTTGAATCCATCGTTTCCTTCGCTCGCGTAGACATAGTTGAGATCGTAATCGGTCCCGGTGAACAGTTGGATGTAGGAGCCGACGGTGCCACCAAGGAATGGGTCTGCTCCGCCGTGAACGAGGAGGTCTGCGACTTGTTCAAGTGTCGCGATGGAGTCGACACCTGAACCGGTACCGTTTCCTGAGTTGTCCGCACATTCTTGAAGGATGAGGACATCTGGACGGAGTGAAGCGATGATGCGAACGATGCCGTTCCAGTCACCGAAGTTGTCTGCTTTATCGTTTGATGAGCAGATACCGTCTTGGACATTCCAGGTCATGACACGAAGGTCTGTGTCGTGTGATTTGAGCCAATCGCCGTTGTTTGGATCCCATTGCGCGGACGCTGTGCCGCAGGAGAGTGCGAGTAGAGTTGCGGTGATTGTTTTGAAGTTTTTCATTTGATACTCCGGGATTGATCTCCACCAGAACTGGTGGTTTGGATGCACGCAGCTTGCGAACGGAAACAAGCTGAATGTTCTAAAGTCAAGAAACGCCCGCGCCGTTAGGCGCGGGCGTTTTGGGTTCGTAATCGCTGATTAAGCGAACTTCATCTCGTCGATTATGGGCAACCAGCGCCGTATGCGGCGAGGTATGCGGACACATCGAGGAAGTTGAAGTTGCCATCAGGTTGGAAGTCCGCAACTGGGTCCATCATGCCGTATGCCGAGAGGAATGCGGACACATCGATGAAGTTGAGGGTTCCTGAGCCGTCCAAGTCAGCAGGACATGGGTTGACGACTTCGTCTTGGTAGTAGCCGACATACAGACCGACCGAGTAGGACTCGTCTGCAGGCTCGCTTGGGTCGTAGAACGCTGAGGTTGGGTTGTTGTAGATCCCGTCGCTGTTGGTGTCGTAGGTGATTTGGGTACCGATGATGACACCGCCGTTGGTGATTGGATCTGAAGGATCCACGGAGGAGATGTCTTTGTTGTTCCATGCGAACTCAGCAGCGTTGCTTGAGTACATGGTGCCTGGTGTTGCGCCACCGGTCGCGGTGGATGAACCGAGGAAGTCAACGCGGTAGTTGAGACCTGAGTTGAGACCTGCGAAGACCTGGCCAACTTCCATGACCAACTCGAGTTGGTATGAGAAGGTTGCTGGGTCGTAGATCGCACGGATGAGTGCTCCGTCGAAGTCTGATTCGCCGTTTGGACCACGATCGAAGAGCTCGACAGCGGACATGAACCAGACATTACCAGCGGCATCGATGGATGGAGCTGACATGCCTGGGCCGAGAGGGAAACCGCCGGTGACTGCGTCGAGGTTGACGATCTGACCGATCGATGCACCCGAGCTGTCGAGGATTGGCTTGCCTGCGTTTGGTGTGAAGAGGTTGAACTGGTCAACATATGCAACGAGGGTCCACTCGGTAGCGCCGGTGTTTGCGTTGTAGCGGCAAGCGACGATCTGGTTTGAGAAGTCGTCTGCGAAGCCGTTCTCGTTGACCATGACTGCCATGAGGCCGTTGTCGTTCTGGTCGCGACCGATCGCGATGTGACCTACACCACCACGGAACAGAGTTGAACCGGTGTAGTTGTTTGGTTGACCGTTCCCGTTGTAAGTGATCGCGAAGCCGGTTTCGTTGTCAATGATTGGTGATCCAGATGGGATTTCGAAACCCTTGGTGGCAACGACTGAGCCTGATGAGGTCACGCTGGTGACATTGAGAACACGGGTTTCGCCGCCGCCTGCTTGTGCGTCCTTCGAGAGGATGGAGAGGGTGTAGTCCGCTCCGTTTCCGAGGAAATCGTGGGTGGTGGTGCTGAACGCGCCACGGTGGTCGCTGCCGAAGCCGCCTGTGGTGTCAAGGTGACCGGTGGTTTGGGTGAATGAACCGGTGTCTGCGACGAACATTTCGGTGGTCGCAGCGAAGGCGTTGCCGCCGACTGAGAGACCGTTGCCGCCAGCGACTCGTGCTGGGATGTTGTTTGGAACGCCGAGGACATCTGGGTAGTTGGTCATCAATGCGTCGGTCGCGTCGGTGGTTCCGCCGGTTGAGACGTAGTTCATTGCCATGCAGTCGCGGTCACCCAAGCGTGTGCGGAAGATGTTGTTTCCTGCGAGTTGGTTGAGACCGGTTGAGTTGTTGTTGTCAGCGCGGTAGAAGATGTTTCCGTTGGCGTCGATTGAGAGACCACCGAACTGTGAGCTGTCACCAGCGAACTGGTCTGGGGTGTTGACTGCAGCTTGGCGGCGGTCGACATAGAGGCGGTTCGCGTCGTTTGCGTCATAGTTGACGAACGCGCCGACGATGCCGTTGAAGCTTGCGCCACCGAGGGTGGTACCGAACTCGTTGATTGCGATCGCGAAGCGTGAAGCTTGGCCTGATGGTGAGACTGGGTTGCCAGCTGTGTTGGTTTCACCGTTTACACCTGCGCCTGGAGTGTTTTCCCAGAGCGAGTAGCTTGGCATTGAGTAGTTCACGCCGACATTGGTGCTTGGGCTGATGGTGCTTGATGAGTAGAGATTGTTGAAGTTGGTCGCGTTGGTCTTGGTCATCTTGACCAGTGGTGCGACTCCGAAGAGGTGGCCCTGCGAGGTTGTGAATGGTGACAGGTCAACGACATATGCGCTGCAGCTGTCAGTCCATGGGCTGAGTGCATCACCTGGCAAATTACCGCCGTTGATGCTAACGCTGTCCTGTGCGAATGCGGGGGCGCAGAGTCCTGCCGCGGCGACGATTGCTGTGATTGCAAGTTGATGACGCATGATCTCAATCTCCTTTGGGTGACGATGATCCCGCACGCGCGGGACCTTCAATCTCACTTTTGGTGTCGTGTTTGAGCACCTCATGATGCTCAGTCTCTCCGATGTTGCTTCCTCGATACCACACCCAGCTCAACCTCCATTGGCTGCTGTGTGTCTTGGAGCGCAAACTCTGCCCTAATCGTAGCATGGATGGGCGGAATCGTTGGATTTGAACTGGTCAGATTGCGTCAATATTCTGTCAAGATGACCGATAAAGCGGAGTGTGGTTGGGTTATGAATGGGTTAGGAGCCCATTTTGGTCGCGAGTTGGCTTGCGAGCTTCGTATTTGAGCGGACCAAGGCGAGATTTGCTGTAAGTGTTTTGCCCTCTGAGACTTCGTGAAGTCTTCCCAAGACCGCTGGGGTCATGCCTCGCCCTGTTGCTCCTGAGTTTCTCGCGTACTCATTTGCTTCTTGCAACCATGATTCCCACTGGGTGTGGTCGAGTTCGTCTGCTGCAGGTATCGGATTGGCTACAACGATTCCTCGTCCAGTTCGTGACATTTCTGAGGAGATGAGTGCAGCGAGTTCATCGGGGTCGTCTATCCGGACATCGACCTGTGCTTGAGACTCTCTCAGATAGAAGGCGGGAAATGAATCCGTCTGGTATCCGACCACCATAATTCCCAGTGATTCGAGTGCTTCGCGTGTGGATTCGACATCGAGGATGGATTTCACGCCGCTGGTGACGACCGCGACTGGGAAGCGGGTAAATGCTGCGAGGTCGCTAGAGATGTCGAGGTGCTTGCCGAACCCCTTGTGGACTCCACCAATCCCTCCTGTCGCAAAGACCTGGACCCCAGCTGCAGCTGCGAGCTCCATCGTGGTGCTGACAGTGGTCGCAGCGTGGGCACGGTTGTGGATCGCGATCCCGATGTTTGCGGTGTTTGCTTTGAGAACATAATCCTGCACGAGCATCGAATCGAGTTCCTCGTTGGTCATGCCGACGGTTGGGACGCCATCAACTACACCAACAAGTGCAGGGTTCGCGTTGTGGGATCGAACGATTTGTGCCAGTTCATCCGCGAGCGGCTTTGCAGATTGGCTCGGAACGCCATGAACGAGGAGAGTGGTTTCGAGTGCGACGGAGTGTTCGGTGGCGCGGTTGTTCAGGTTCATCGTGAGCTCTTTGCTTGGTGAATGGAGGAGTTGCGAATGCTTGTTATCGGTGCTCGGAGGGTATGGCGTGTGTGGGGGCTGGTCATCGAGATTGGAGAGTTTGGTCAGATCCTTGTGTGAAGATGCGGAACGCTTGTGGTTTAAATGAATCTATCGAATCCGATAATGAGTCGTGTTTTCAGGTGTTTTGCGTGTCTGTATGCGTCCTTGCTTCTGAGGCGGATTGATCTTTGTGTCGATTAATCAGGTTGCTTGAATTGCTCGATTTTGAAATGGAAACTCTGGGTCGGACACCTCAATTTTCCCGCTGTTTAGCCCGAAAGTTCAATATGCATTTCAAACGAAACACTCTACGCATGTTCCTGAGCGCCGCTATCCTCGGCGGCTGCATCGGCTCGGCCTCGGCTCTTTCTGGGGATGAAAAGAAAGAAGAGCTCTCCGAATGGGTTGACATCACGATTCACATGCCTGACGGCCGAAAGATTGTCACTCGCGAGCGTCGATTCCCATCACAAACAAAAGTCCCGCATGGCTCAAACGCTCTCCCCGCGGTGCAATCGAAGGCGGGTAGCCCCGCTCCAACCGCAACTGGGGATGTTGACCTCATCGCGAACAACACCCTCAACGGATCCGCAGGCGGCGGGCTGAGCGGTGGTCATTCCGGTGGAGGGGGCGGCGGCGGAGGTGGTGGCGGTGGGGGCGGCGGCGGTGGAGGGGGCGGTGGGAGCGCGATCCCAGGCAGCGGGACTGTCCACGACGGTGGTGGGGGGAACACAAACACAAACAATGATCAGGATGGTGAACAAGCCGAGCCTGACTTTGACACCTCTGCGGTGATCGAGAATAAGCCGCTCACTGTGTATGCGTGGGACAACTCGGTGTACGACTTCAACAATCTACAAACAACCATCGAGGTCACCGCTCGCGACAAGACCCCTGAGCGGCTTGCGTACGAAGTGTTCCGTAAGATCGAAGATGCCCAGCCTGACAAGATTGGTCTTCGCTTCTGGTTTGAGTTTTCACCTGCTGATCGGCACCCGTTTGACCATTCTGATCCTGTCGGGATGATCGCGGAGGGGGGGTTCCGTGGAGGTCTGGATACTTACTGGGCAGCCTTTGCAGTCGAGCTTGAGCGGCTTGGTGTTGAACCTGACTTCCTGATTCACGATATGGAGGACGGTGCGAGCATCTGGCATGTGGATGAGTCTCGCCGACTGTCGTTTACTGAGGAACTCTTGGCGCCGGACTCTGGGATCTACAACATGCTACCAGCGCCGATGCGTGAAGTGTCGGTGCCGCAGTTCTTGGATTTCCGTGATCCTCAGGGGACGCTTGCGCTCGATGCATTCTCTGAATACACAAGCGTGCTTCGTGCAGATTTCCTGAAGGAAATCTATGGTGATGCGTTTACCAATGCGTACGGGCGTGAGTTCCCGCACTCAAACTATGGTGATTATGACGAATCCTTCCAACTCTACGGCCCATCTGGGCGTCCGATCCCCAATGCGACGATTGCTGGGATTTCTTCGCCGGTCGTGTATGTTGATCAGCGTGTGACCGCCAACGCTCGATACCGATACACAACAAAGAACCAGCGTTGGAACCGTTTGATCGACGCGATCAATAAATGCCGATCCACTGCTGGGAAAGGACCTGTAGTGCCTTGGATTCCACCGCCGGGATATGGCCGCCGTGGGCCGCAGACTTGGTGTCGTGAGGAAGAACTTGTTGGTGAGTTCTGGATGTGGGACACACTGATGACTCACCTCACAGCGATGGGGATCGATACCTACATCTTCTGGAATCCAAGATCGCGGTTCAACCGGAATGTCGAGAGCACAGATCCATATCAGGACGAGTGGGTTGGCAGCCATGTGGCATACGGGCAACTTCTCACAGATCTTCCAGAGATCCCGCTTGATGCGACTGAGATTGTCACCAATGGAGTCACAACAACCTACACAGAGTTTATGGCGAATGTCTACGGCGATAACTAACGCGTCATATGCCTGAAAGCGATTGAACGACGAAAAAACCCCTCGCAAGTGCGAGGGGTTTTTGTATTCGAGAGTCTGGAAGTATTAGACGCGGTCCTTGAGCGCCTTGAGTGGGCGAACCTTGACAACATTGCGTGCTGGCTTCGCTTTGAAGACCATTTCTTCCTTGGTGAATGGGTTGACGCCCTTGCGTGCTTTGGTAGCTGGCTTGCGTTGAACGCTGACCTTCATCATGCCTGGGACATTGAATGCGCCGCATGAGCCCTTCTTGAGGTCGACCTGGATCATGTCACCCATGACATCGAAGACTTGTGCGGCTTCCTTCTTGGAGATGCCTACGTGGTCAGCGATGACTGAGAGAACTTCTGACTTGGTGCGTGGCTTGTCCTTCGCAGCGGTGATCCGTGCTGGCTTCTTGGCAGCTGGTGCCTTCTTTGCAGCGGTCTTCTTCGCTGGTGCCTTCTTGGCTGGCTTGCGTGCTGCAGTTTTCTTGGCTGCTGGTTTACGGGCTGCTTTTTTCTTTGTTTTCTTAGCCATTTGCAATCTCCATTATGCAAAGTTGTGAATTCGTGTGCGGCTTCCACCCACACCTACGGTTGTTTTTACCGGACTTCTATCGGCAGAATACCACTCTTTCCCCCTGTTTTCATAGGGTTTTTGAGATATTTTTCTCTTTGTCGAGTTGGGTGGCAATGAAATCCAAGTGGGAATTGAACAAAGCTGTCCCTGGATTCGATCCTATCGTCACGCATGCAAACCCCTGAAAAACAAGTCCGAATCACACGGGCGATCCCCGGAAAGCTCGATTTACCAAACGCTTGCGTTCGAGTACTGAGCGATGGCCTGTCGAGCAGCGAAGCGATCCGGGCCTTCGTTTCGGGTGCCGATGCGCTGGTCACCATGTACACAGATCGTGTGGATGAATCGTTGCTTGATGCCGCTGGAGATGGTCTTCGAATTGTGAATAACTTTGCGGTGGGGTATGACAATATTGATCTTGAAGCCTGCAAAAGCAGGGGGATCGTGGTCTGCAACACACCTGATGCGGTGACGGAGGGGACCGCGAACATCGCTTTTCTTCTGATGCTCAGCGTCGCGCGGCGATTGATCCAAGCGGACCGGTACGCACGATCCGAGGCGTATCCAGCGAACGGTCAGCTCGGGATGGCTGACTTCATGGGACTTGATCTATGCGGCAAGGAACTCCTGATTGTCGGGGCGGGACGGATCGGATACGCGATGGCGCTCCGCGCAAAGTCGCTCGGGATGCGGATCGCATATGTTGCTCGGACGAGGCACCTCGACTTCGAAATGGCACCACTCGCGGCGCGGCGCGTCGAGCTTGAGGAGGGGTTGCGAGATGCAGATGTGGTGAGCATCCACACGCCGCTGACATCACAGACAAAGCATCTCATCAATGCGGATCGGCTCGCGATGATGAAGAAGGACTCGATTCTCGTCAACACCTCGCGTGGACCGGTGGTGGACGAATCGGCATTGGTCGATGCGTTGGAATCAGGTCATCTCTGGGGTGCTGGTCTGGATGTTTACGAGCAAGAACCGACGGTACATCCTGGTTTGATCGCGTGTGATCGAGCGGTGTTGACGCCGCATATTGGGAGCGCGGAGCAGCGCTGGCGCGAAGCGATGACGGAGATGGTGCAGACGAATATCAGTGCGGTCTTCGCTGGAGAAGAACCATTGACGCGTGTGGTTTAACCCGTTGGTAAGAAAGAGTTACGAATCTCGTCGAGTAGCTTTGCCAAACTCGAGTTCGAGGTACCGTGCGACATAATCGATGATGGAATCAGCTTGTGGGATATCTGGATTCCCGGTTGGGCCGTGGGGCTCGAACCGCATGCCTTTGAATCGTTTGACCGCTTCGTCGACTGGTAGGCCGTACTGCAATGCGATGGAGAACGCTCGGCAGAATGCTTGGCACATCCCTGAGATTGCTGAGCCTTCTTTGGCGATCTTGATGAAGATCTCCCCCGGCGTGCCGTCTGCATAGAGACCGATGGTCAGGTATCCCTCGTGGCGTCCGATCTCGAACTTGTGTGTGAGGGATTTACGTGTCGGGGTCAGGGCTTGGCGCGTTGCGAGCATCGGTGCATCCTCGTCGATTCTTGGGTCGATCGTTGGTTTGGTGTGTGCTCCCAGCGGTCATCCTTGAGCTGGGACATGGATCATATCGGACCTTGGGTTGGGATTCCTTTGAGAATGGGCGGGATCGCAGCGGATTGTCATGGTGTAAAGGGCTTGAGGTGCATGATTGGGGTGGTTTCTGGTTCAGGTGGTATAAATTGGGTCCCAGATCGACTCTGAAACTTGCTCCATGGCTCGGCAATGCCGATACTTAGAGAACAGACCATGACCATCTCCACACCAGAATCCGAGCTTGCCAGTCCGATGAGCCGACCATCCAAAGCGATGGGGTGGGTTGTCGCTGCACTCACGGTCCATCTGCTGGTGACCTCAGTCGCGACTGCGGCAACAAGCGGCAGCGGGACGATCGAGCGGACACGCGTGACTCGGCTTTCGAGCTGCGTCGCGCAGGTGATCCGCGAGCTTGTGGATCATGCCGCGGAATCGACCGCGATGGTTGTGATCGAACGGGATTCCGAACCACTCGCTGCTGTACTGGTGGCTGATACTGGTTGTATGGAACCCGAGGGGATACTGGTCCCCTGGATGCATGATTTGCCTCCGCCTGCGTGGATGTGACCTGTCGCATTCATGTTCAGTACCAGTCGCATACAACACAATAAATCAGCTGTTGATCCGGTGGTCGGTTATGACCGGCACTTTGATCCTCGGCTCACACGCTGGATTGTTGAATCAGTCCGGCGCAACACACGAGATACACCATGTCCAGTTCAGAAATTCCTGTGATCGGTTCCATCCTTTCTAAGCTCTTTGGTTCGCGCAATGAGCGTGTGGTCAAGCGATACACGACGCGTGTCGATGCGATCGCGGAGCTAGAGCCGCAGATGCGTGCGTTGACCGACGCTGAGCTTCGCGCCAAAACCGAGGAGTTCCGAGAGCGGTACGATGCTGGAGAGACTTCGAACGATTTGCTCGTCGAGGTCTTCGCGGTTGGTCGCGAAGCGATGGACCGTTCGGTGGGAATCCGCAACATCTTCAATCCTGAGCACGGGTTTGATCCATCGCTTCTGAGTGGCTCAGCACGCGAGGCGTACGACCGCGTGAAGGCAGAGGTTGATGCGCTTGAGCCTGCAGAACCGGTGGGGGAGTACCTTGGGTGCGCCGAACCAGTTCCTGGGTATGTGCAGGTTGACATTCCTAATGAGATTTATGATGCGGTGCGGGAGATTTACCCAGAATCGCGTCCGCCGTTCCGTGCTCGTCCGTTTGATGTCCAGCTCATCGGTGGCATGGTGCTGGGTCAGGGAAAGATCGCGGAAATGAAGACGGGTGAAGGGAAGACCATCGTCGCGCCGCTCGCGACCTACATGGCTTCGGTGACGCGACAGCAGGTGCATGTTGTGACGGTCAACGATTACCTCGTCCAGCGTGACCGCGACTGGACATTCCCGTTCTTTGCGAAGGTCGGGCTGACGGTCGGTGCGATCCATCCGATGCACATGCAGCCCGAAGCGACCAAACGCGAGATGTACCGCTGTGATGTCGTCTACGGCACCACTTCGGAGTTCGGGTTCGACTACCTCCGAGACAACATGAAGCGGAATGTGGACGAGCAGGTGCAGCGCAAGCGGCAGTTTGCGATTGTTGACGAAGTGGACTCGACATTGATCGACGAGGCGCGGACACCTCTGATTATCTCTGGTCCAGCGCACGACGATCAACCGCGATATGAACTCGCGACGGGTCTTGCGAAACAGCTTGTTGACCTTCAACGCCCTTGGCAAGAAAAAGAAGACGAGGTTCAGCGGACGAAAGAAACCATCAAAGGCTTGGAAGGTGACATACGTCAGACGCGTGATTCAGCGGTGGTCCCTGAACTCCAGAAGCGTCTTGATGAGGAAACCAAACGATTGCCTGATCTCGAACATCAGCGGGATCAGTTCTCGCAGTACTACGAGATCGAGATGGATCGCAAATCCGCGCACCTCACCCACGACGGCATCGCGCACGCACAGAAACTCGCTGGGGTCGGATCGTTCTATGTTGATGAGAATATGGACATCCCGCACTTGCTCGAGCAAGCGCTCCGCGCGTATGCGGTGTATCAGCGAGACAAAGATTACATCGTGATGGATGTTCCCGATCGCATGACGGGCAAGAGCGAGCCGAACATTGTGATTGTGGACACAAATACAGGCCGTCCGATGATCGGTCGTCAGTGGTCCGATGGTTTGCACCAAGCGATCGAGTGTAAAGAAGGGGTGCCGATCAAAGCGGAGACGCAGACAGTTGCGTCGGTGACGGTCCAGAACTTCTTTAAGATGTACAAGCAGCTCTCGGGTATGACCGGTACCGCGGATACCGAAGCGCAAGAGTTCCACGATATTTACCATTTGGATGTGATCTCGATCCCGACAAACAAGCCGATCGCGCGTCATGACCACGATGACCTGATGTACCTCCGCGCCAAGGACAAGTGGGAAGCGATTGTCGACGAAATAAAGGCATTCCACGATGCTGGGCGTCCGATTCTTGTGGGCACGACCTCGGTCGATCGTTCCGAGATGATCTCGCAGATGCTGACCAAGAAATACCAGATCCAGCACTCTGTGCTCAACGCGAAGCAGCACGAACGCGAAGCGAATGTGGTTGAAGACGCGGGGCATCTCGGCGCGGTGATGATCGCGACCAATATGGCGGGGCGTGGTACGGACATCAAACTCGGGAAGCTGGATCGCAACGAGTTCATTGAGCACCTGCTCAAGCGGGGCATCGCGTCGCGCGGACTCACGGCGGAGATGTCTGATTTGGAACTCCGTGAGAATGTGTATCGAAAGATCGCATCGGTCGAACTCAAAGCGGAGGGGATGAAGAAACGCGATGCCGAGGTCATGGACTTTGGTGAGCTTGAACTCCAGCTTCTGCGCCACTGGGCCGGTCAGTACACTTGGATGAGTGCCAAGGGAATTGAGAGTGCGAGTTCTGATGAACTCCGTGAGGAGCTTGACAAGAACGGCCGGTGCATCATGCATCGTGTTCGTTGGTTCGAGAACATCGAGGACATGGGGGGGCTCCATGTGATTGGTACCGAACGGCACGAGTCTCGCCGTATTGACAACCAGCTCCGTGGTCGATCAGGTCGACAGGGCGACAACGGTTCTTCGCGGTTCTTCGTATCACTCGAAGACGACCTGATGAAGATGTTCGCGGGCGAAACCACCATGAAGCTTCTCTCCCGGCTCGGGATGAAAGAAGGCGATGCGATTGAGCATCCATGGTTGTCCAAAAATGTGGAGCGAGCACAGAAGAAGGTTGAAGAACGCAACTTCCAGATCCGCAAGAACATCCTCGAATACGACGAGGTTATGGAGCACCAACGCCAGCGGTTCTACGGCTTGCGTCAGCGGATTCTCGAAGGACGCGCGGTCAACGATCTCGTATTCGAATACATCGAGGATGTGGTGGACGACGCGATCGCGGAGTACCTCGACGATGATTACGCCGCGTCTTGTGCAGCGGATTACGCGCGCAAGGAGCTGGATTGTTCGATCCTCCCTGAGCGACTCAAGGGTAAAGATGCGGTTGAGATGGACATCGCGATCCGCAGACTCGCGAAGGAAGATATCACCGCGTCGATCGTGATGACGCTGGGTGAGTACATGCCGATCGAGGGGTCGGAGGTTTCGATTGACTTCGATTCAGCGGGGCTGCACCGTTGGGCGAAGAATCGCTTTGGATTGGAACTCGATACAGGATCGCTGCGTGAAGGTGGTGCATCCGAACGACGCGCGGTCCAAGAGATGCTTGAAGAAGCGGCATACGCGAAGATCGATGCGGAGCCGCTCGAAAAGATCGCGAGCTTTGCGGATCCGCGATACGGCGCTGAGCAGCTCGCGATCTGGGTCAAGGACAAGTTCACCAAGGAAATTGATCCAGACGAAATCATCAAGGCGCATAAGGATGAACAACTTGAAGTCCGTGATCTAATCATCCAGACCGCGCGTGAACTGTACGAGAAGCGTGAAGCGGAGTTCCCAGCGGACTTCATCATGCAGCGCACCATGATGATCGCAAGACAGGATGCGAGTGCGGCGTTCGAGAATCTTGTGAAGTGGGCGAAGGACCGTGTAGGTCTGGAGCTTACCCCCGACGAGATCAAGACAACGCCTCCAGCGAAGATCCGAGAACGGCTGGTCGAAGCAACGAAGGAATCCCTCAAGACGAAAGATCTTGAAGCGATGCTCGAAAAAGCACTCGCATGCGAGAACGACGATGAACTCGATACGGTCCTCACAGACCGCTACGGAGAGGGCATCACCGAACGCATGCGATACCTCGATGCGGAAGATCGGGACAAAGCGATCCGTGCTCGCGTGGAGACACTCGCGCGTCCTGAACTGATCCAGTTCGAGCAGATGATCCTGATCGAGACGCTCGATACTTCATGGAAGGATCACTTGTACTCGATGGACCAACTCCGCGACACGATCGGATTCCGTGCGATCGCGCAGACCGATCCGAAAATCGAGTACAAGCGAGAAGGTCAACGGATGTTCCAAGGCATGATGCGGGATATCCGCGAGAAGGTCACTGGATACATCTTCAAAGCGAGATTGTCGGTTCCTGCTCCACGACAAGCACCCGCTCAGCGTCCGCCTCAGCAACAACCACAGCAGCAGAGAAGGCCGCAGACGGCACCTGCTGGAAGCGGAAATATCATGGGATCCTCGATCATGGGGCCCGGATTCTCTGGTGGTGCGTTGTACACCCCTCCGAAACCTGCTCAGAAGCCGGAATCGGACACTCAAAGCGACGCCGGAAATGAGAACGAACAGGGTTGAATCCGCGTTTCAAGGCTCAAATAGGGATCCGTGTATTCCAGCGAGCGTATATCAATCGGGACATCCGTGACGCATATCGTGTATCTTGGATGCACGCGCGTCCGCCCCTCCCAGGCACTCGCTCGCACCGGAGCCTTTCATGACCAGACATCAAATGAATCATCCGACGCCTCCAGTTAGGGGCTTTACGCTTGTCGAGATCGTGCTCGTTGTTGCGATTATTTCGTTGATTGCCGCGATTTCGATCACAGTCGGTTCGTCCATGGCCGACTCTGGCCGGAAGCGTGCGACCGAGTCGGTGCTGCAGGTCTTGGATCAAGCGCTCGACGATTTTATTAATACGACAGGTGCTGTGCCTCCATCCTTGGTCGCGATCAAGCTTGAGCAGGATATTGATTCCAACTCACGCGGAGACACGGTGTATTACCCAGCAGTTGATGGGGTCTTCAACTCTGTCATTCCGAGCGACAACCCGAGCGCTCCGGAACGGCACTATCAGATCAACTCGATCGGATTGTTCCTGCATTCCATTTCGACATCTTCAGATGTACCATCGATTCTTGAGAATGTTGATTCGAAGTTTGTGAAGAACTACGACTATCCATTGGATCTGCAGCCTGGGATGACGACCATCTTTGATGCATGGGGAAACCCGATCCGGTATGTTCACCCAAAGTTTGACGGGATTGTCGAAGATGGAAGGCGGGTTGCTGCGGACCCAGGCATGTTCTTGGATGTGATGGATCCGATGTCCGGGTTTTTCACCCAAGAAATGCTCCCAACAGATCTGTCCCTGATCCCCTTCACAGAAGTCCGGCGGAACAAGATTCTCGCATCTGATCGTGCGGGGTTCCTCGGAATCGAAGCGGACTCCGATGGCGGACTTTGCCCATCACAGAGGCCATATTTTTATTCAGCTGGTCCTGATGGAGACCCATCAACCATTGAGGACAATGTGTACACAACAGTACCAGAGTTCGTCAATCCACTCTAAGATAGAACTGAATTTTTGATGTTGGTCAGACGAACCTGTTTCGGGTTTAGTGTGGTCACTGTGTTCTGTTGGAGTGTTGAAGATGCCTAATTCACCGATGTGTCCTGAGTGCGGAGCGGAATATTCCTATCAAGATCGTGAAATGTATGTGTGTCCCATGTGCGCGCATGAATGGCCTATTGATGGTGGGGGAGAGGTCTCAACGACTGGCTCAGATGCAGATGTGTCCGTTCGAGATGCGAACGGGAATGTGCTTGAAACAGGTGATACGGTTGTGGTCATCAAGGATTTGAAGGTGAAGGGGTCATCACTTGTGGTGAAGGGTGGGACCAAAGTGAAGAACATCCGCTTGGTTGATGGCGACCATGACATCGACTGTAAGATTCCAGGCATCGGCGCGATGCAACTCAAGTCAGAGTTTGTGAAGAAGGCATAAGAACTGGATTTAGCGGTTGGTGGAATTGCAGATTGTGTGGGCGCATGAAAAAACCCCATCTTGCGATGGGGCTTTTGTTTTCGAATCGAGGTCTTCGATTAGCGGCGACGACGGCCAGCAACCAAACCACCAAGGCCGAGAACAGCCATAGCGGATGGAGCAGGAACGACGTTGTAGGTGCCGATCACGACTGCTGATGGGATGTCATCGTCGGTGTCAGCTGGTGCGTAGATGTCACCTGAGCCTGCGCCTGCGAGCATGTCAGCGTACATTGCAGCGTCGATGTTCCAAGTTGCTGAGCCGGTGAATGCGAGTGAGCCAGCGGTGAAGTCTGAACCACCGTCTGAAGCGTAGCTCCAGATGTTGAGGCCGACGTTCGAGCCTGCGCCACCGCGGAAGAGAGCTGGGGAGCCGTCTGATGCGTTTGCAGCAGTGGTGAGGTCGCCTGCGTCGAGTGTTGCAGTCAGAGCTGAGCCAGCGCCTGCGTAGAAATCTGCAAGGAGGACGCCAGTGAATGAGCTACCGGAAACGGTTGCTGCTGAGTTGCCTGCTGTTGCAGTGATGGTGATTTGGTTGACGACTGAGAGGTCGATGAGGAGAAGGTCATCTGCCTGTGCGCCGGTTGTTACGATTGCTGCCGAAGCGAGCACTGCCATTTTGATTGCTGACATGGGATTCTCTCTTTCTGACCCGTTTCGGGGTCACTCTTTTACCGAAAGTCGAAACGGATACGACCCGCCGACAAGATTCCCGAGATTAATGGAAACTTTTTGAAAATGCAAGTAAAATTCCTAATTTGATTACCGGAACTGCTTGATAAGAAATAGATTGCACTGATATTGCGCGAATCTGGATCTGGGTCCTATAAAACAAACGAGTATTGACGATAGAAATAGAAAGATCGTCTTGATATCTCTTGTATAGGTTTCGAGACACACACGGGGGAGGCCAATGGGCAGGGTTTTGTTAGTGCCTTTATTTTGAAATGCGGGTAGTTGAGGCTCCTGGAAAGAATGATAACAAAAAAACACAGCACCTACTGGGGGTGCTGTGTCTTGAGTTGGGTACACATATCGATCGAAACGATCGTTCGGGTCTACTGATTAGCGGCGGCGACGGTTCGCAAAGAGGCCTGTAAGCCCGAACAGAGCTGCTGAAGCAGGGGCTGGGACTTGTGTGAATGAGACATCGTCAACTGACAAGCCATTGGCGATACCAGATACGGCGCCTGCTGAGATTTGGAAGCGGATCAAGAATGAGTCTGCGCCGTCCGCAGCGACGAGTCCTTCCATGCTGAACTCTTGGTAGCTTTCGTTGATTCCGAGTCCGATGAGCGAGGTCAGCATTTCGCCTCGTACACCACCGCCGTCACTGCCGTCTTGGTCGAGCCAGAGGATTTGGACGAAGGTGTCCATGCCAACGAAGCTTGTGGAGTCAACCTTTGCTTGGAACGAAAGGTCGTAGCTCTCACCTGAAATGACGGTGCCGACTGGTTGGTTTTGCTCCATGAAGTATGCGGCGCCCGCGGCGGAGTTGTTGATGTGATCGAATGCCATGTACGCTGCGTAGCTGCCGCTAAATGGCATTGAGTCGCTGCGGCCAACGAAACCTGACGGCCCGCTCAACTCGCCCCAGTTGTCGGCATCGAAGCTTGTACCGGCTTCGAAGCCGCCGTTTGAGATGATGTTTGCGGATGCGGTTGATGCGATTCCGAATGCGGAAACGGCGACAAGAGCTGTAAATTTTGATGTGTTCATTGTGGTGTTCCTCTTCTTCTCATTGAGCGTTGCTCTGCTGTATTTTTGAGAACGACCTCAAAATACAGTCCAATGCTTCTCAGGCATTGGGCACCATAATGTAACAGTTACGCAAGTGCTGGTAAATATAAAACCGGCAGAATGGGCTGAAAAGTTAGAAAAAATAAACAGTTTCGCTCTTTTTGAGAGTCTGAGCAACTGTAAAGGGTTTTGGGGCATCGAGTTATGCGTTTGCGTGCACAACCTGCTCGAACTTCGCGGTGAAGTGGCGGAGTGCCGCTGGTTCTTCTGAGATGCGATACCCAGGGAGTGACGAAGCGTTTGCTTTGACTTCTTTGATGATCTCGATGACATAGTCGATGTGCGACTGGGTGTAGGTCCGACGCGGGATCGCGAGGCGGACGAGTTCCATGTGTGCGTGCTCGCCCATCATGACCGAGCCGATTTCACAGCTGCGGATCCCGCCGGCTTCGTACAGTGCGACAGCGAGGGTTTGTCCCGGGAACTCTTGCGGCGGGATGTGTGGGCAGAAGTGAGCCGCGTCGATGTAGATCGCGTGACCGCCGGCTGGACGGACGATCTGGATACCCGCTTCGAGTAGTTTCTCTCCGAGGTATTCCGTCGATCGGATCCGGTAGCGGAGGTAGTCTTCTGAGAGGACTTCTTGGAACCCGACCGCCATCGCTTCGAGGTCGCGTCCGGCGAGTCCGCCGTAAGTCATGAACCCTTCGGTGAGGATGAGCAGGTTGCTCGCGGCGACAAACTGTTCCTGATCGCGGAACAGGAGCACACCACCGATGTTGACCATGCCATCCTTTTTGGCGCTGATTGTTGAGCCGTCGCAGAGGTCGAACTGCTCGCGTGCGATGTCTTCGACGGAACGATCTTGTTGTCCTGGTTCGCGTTGCTTGATGAACCATGCGTTTTCAGCGAATCGGCACGCATCAAGGATGAATGGTTTGTTGTACTTGTCGCAGATCTTGCGGACCGCTTTCATGTTCTCCAGCGAGACTGGTTGGCCGCCAATCGAGTTGCAGGTGATGGTGATCATCACGAAGGGAACATCCGCGGCTCGTTCGCTCAGAAGGTTTTCCAGAGCGTCGAGGTCCATGTTGCCTTTGAACGGCGCGTCTGAGTTTGGATCCTGACCTTCAGGTGTGAGCAGGTCGATGGTGGCGCACCCGGAGTGTTCGATGTTGGCGCGGGTGGTGTCGAAGTGTGCGTTGTTGGGAACAATCTTTCCTTTGCCCGCTCCGCCGTGTCCGATCATCACTTCAACGAGTAGTCGTTCGGACGCTCGACCTTGGTGCGTTGGGAGGATGTTGCTCATACCTGTGATGTTCTCGACGACATCGCGGAAGCGGTACCAGCTTGGTGCGCCTGCGTAGGACTCGTCGCCACGCATAACGCCGGCCCATTGCTCGCTGCTCATCGCGCCGGTTCCGGAGTCGGTCAGGAGATCGATCATCACATCTTCTGATGGGATCGCAAAGAGGTTGTAGTGTGCTTTTTTGAGTGCGTTTTGCCGCTCGTCGATGGTGGTCATACGGATGGGTTCGACGGACTTGATGCGGAAAGGTTCGATGATCGTTTTCATGAGAGAAGTGTAGGGTCTGAGGCTGCTTGGGTCTGATCGGTTGGGATAGAAAGGCGGCCCACTCATGGAGCGGGCCGTCGAAATTACACAGAATTTTCCGGTTAAAGCGGCTCGGCTCTGAGATCAGTCCCAGGTGTTGATTGTGCCGTCGCCAGACCCGGTTTCCTCGGAGTTTGCGCCGCGGACCTCGTCTGGAGCAAAGTGGTCTTGGCGCCATGATTCGGGGTAGCTTGGGTCGTCGAGTTCCATGCACGCTTTGGTGGGGAACATGGGGCGGAATGTGTCACACATCACCGCCATCTCGTCCGTCCATTTTTTGCCGAGTGACGCTTCAACCGTCCCTGGGTGCGGGCCGTGGGGGATCCCTTGTGGGTGGACGGAGATTGAGCCTTGCGAGATCCCGCGTCGTGCTTTGTAGTTCCCTTCCACATAGTACATGATCTCGTCGGAGTCGATGTTCGAGTGGTTGTATGGGACCGGGATCGCGTCTGGATGGAAGTCGAGTGCGCGAGGACAGAACGAGCAGATCACAAAGTTGTGCCCCTCGAATGTCTGGTGGATCGGAGGAGGCATATGGAGCATCCCTGTGATCGGCGCGAAGTCGTGGATGTTGAAGCAGTAGGGGTAGTAGCATCCGTCCCATCCGACGACTTCGAGCGGGTGGTATGGATAGGTGTACGAGTGGACCGTGTCGCGAGCTTTGATGCGGACTTCAAACTCGCCTTTCTCGTCGTACGCGAGCGGGTGGTCTTCGTCTTCGAACGGGACTCGGAGGTCGCGTTCGCAGTATGGCGCATGCTCAAGGAACTGTGAAGTTTTCTTGGAGATGTATCCTGGAGGTGGCATGATGTGACTCGCGTTGCAAGTCTCAAAGGCGATGAACTTCCCGAACGGCATCTCGTCTTGGGTATGACCACCAAAGTCATCATTGTCTGAGCCGTCGTATGGACGATCGTTGAAGACCATCTTGTAGATGACACCTTTTGGAATCACGATGTAGTCTTTGGGACCGAACTTGAGTGTGCCGAACATGGTGTAGAGGGTGCCTGATCCGAAGTGGACGAAGAGGCACTCATCGCCTTGCCCGTTTTTGAAGTGGTAGTTCATCTGTTCGTGGGGTTGGCAGACGGCCATCTCAACATCGCTGTTCCCAAAGAGGACCACTCGGCCTTTGACTGGATCGCCCCCGCCTTTGGATTTCTGGGTCATCACATGGTGCATGCGCATTGTGTTGACATTGACATACTCCTGCTTGGTGGAGTACAGCGGCTTCCATCCGGTGACCTGTGTCGGTGGATGGATGTGGTACATGATGCTGCTGGGTCCGACGAAGCCCTCGGTGCCGAAGAGTTCTTCGGAATAGAGCGCGCCATCTGGACGACGGAACTGTGTGTGGCGTTTCTTTGGGAACTTCCCCATCGACATGTAATACGGCATCGAAAGTCAACCTCGTTCTTCCCGTCCGGCGTACTCTGGAACGAGTCCCGGCGGGAGGTGCCATGAAAAAATCTGCTGGTGAGCTCAGCGATTCTGATTCGCTCATAGACGCATCAGCTATCGAGATAATATCAGCCGAATCGAGGATTTATGCTCCGAGCGACATTGATATCGGACCTGTGGGGAAATGGGTTTGTGCCCGCTTACAAAGGGGGTTTGGGGTGGTTTTGTGAAGTGAACTCTGCTTGAAGTCCGAATATGGAAATACGCGCCGAAGCGAATGGGTGTGCGTATAATCTGTATACTGAAGCGATTGAGCTTCCACTGGACCCGCGGGGACTCCCGGTGCGAAGCAGAAGAGAACTCAAGACATTGTTCAACAACGCGTTTAAAAACCAACCGAACTCTGACTCTGTTGCAACGATCCGATTTGGGCCGTATGTGTCTGTGCGCCAACTCGCGGGTGTGCATCAGTGCGATCGTCTGATTATGCTCCATGAGCGTAAGCGGACGAACCACTTGTTGTACCGATTCGGTCACCTGACAGATTCGGTTGCACGCCGTCGCGTCTTTGATCGGTTTCTGAAAACCGCTCACCTTGATCACGCACACATTCTCAAAGTTGAGAATGTTGGGTACGACGACACCGGGCGGCTGTGTGTAATCACCAGCTATCCTGGAAATCAAGAAGGGCTCGTCACACTTGGCGATCTTCTCGAAGCTCGTGGTGGTCGGTTGGAGTTCAGCGAAGCGATCCGCTTGATGGGACAGCTCTTGGATTCATGTGTCCACGCGTCGGAGCAAGGAATCTACCACGGACCATTTACGATGAACGAACTGCTCGTTGATCGTCACGGCTGCACACTTGTTGAGCTCTTTGGTCTTCAACAAGCATTGCATAATCAATACTCAGTGCAGGATGCACGCTCTGAGCAGACTCGCTCGATCATCGAGATCGGATATCTGCTTGCGACCGGCGCGCCATATTCTGATGGTGTATCGATCGGTGAAGCATCGCCATCTTCGAAACTGACCAAACGCAACGAGCGGCTTTGGGACGCGTGGTTCGCGCTCGCTCTGGATCCGGTCAACGGGTTTGAGACTTCACTCCAAGCGATCGACACGATGCCAACAGACGCGGAGCAGATCGCCCGCTTGGCGGAACTCAAGCCGATCACTCCGGTTGCTCCTGGGAAGAAAGCCACACCAGTCCGGAAGACCGGCGCGGTGTTTGCTCGATTCCGTAGATCAAACGAAGCACGCAAGGATTGAATCCCTGCAGCTTTCGGTGCACAATTGCCATTCCATGAACTCGAATCGGCTGTTTATCCTGTCGCTGCGTCGTAGCGACGCTGGACTTCTTTCCAGTTGATGACCTTCATGAACTCCGCGATGTAATCCGCACGGCGGTTCTGGTAGGTCAGGTAATATGCGTGTTCCCAGACATCGACCCCAAGGAGCGGGATCGCTCCGGCAAACATCATGTCCTGCTGGTTTTGCATCTGGGTGATGAGCAGGCGCTTGGACATCGGTTCGTAGATGAGCCAGCCCCATCCTGAACCCTCGACGGACTTGGCGGCGTTCTGGAACTGGCTGGAGAAGCTGTCGAACGAACCAAAGTCGCGTTCAATCGCTTTGGCAAGTGTGCCTGAGGGAGTGCCGCCTCCGCCGTTATTGCTTGGTGCCATCCCGGTCCAGAAGAGCGAGTGGTTGATGTGTCCGCCGGCGTGGAAGGAGAGCTGGCGCTGCCAGTGCTGGAGCGTGCTTGCATCCGCACCGTTCCGGATTGATTCGAGTTGCTTGAGAGCGTTGTTCAGGCCTTTGACATACCCAGCGTGATGCTTGGTGTGGTGGATGGTCATGGTGATGACATCGATGTGCGGCGCGAGCGCGTCGTAGTCGTAGGGGAGGTCCGGGAGGGTGTACTCCTTGGTCTTCTCGTCAAATCCGAGATCGAGTGTGGAGAGTGTCGAAGCCGGCGCGATCGACGCGAGTCCTGCAACTCCAGCGGCGGTCGCGGTCATAGAGGTGATGGCTTGGCGGCGGGTGATATCGGTGTTCATGATGATCTCCTGTTCTATAGATGCAAACACTCTCAGCGTCGGACTATTCCACACTCTAGGACTGACGCCCCTCGATCGCAGCGATAAGGCATGTGGCGCCAAGTAGCATCAACTCGTCGAGTTCATTGTCGTCTCTGAGGACGGACAAGCCGATGCGATAGACGAAGAGGTTGAAGTGCTGACGGATCATTGCGACCGGCTCATCAGATCCGCTGCGAAAGAACTCGTATCGTTGAGGAAAGAGGACGGCAAAGTCGCCTCTTCTGAGTATCGCCATCATCAGATTTTTCTCTTTGAGTGTCCCAATTTCATTGCTTTGGTCATCGAAGATGAGCCATTCATCGCGGAGGAATGTTGACTTAAGACCTTTGCGTCGGAGTGATCCGATCTGTGTCCCATCGGGCATTGTGATGTCGTAGGTAGCGCCAAAGTCGAGGATCGAGCGTGCCGCGAGCGTGAGGAGTGGTTCAGACATGGACTCGCCGGTATAGAGGCGGATGTCTTCTTTGAGTTTGAATGCTTTTTGTTTGCAGTATCCGACGACCGAACCATGCTCGTCGTAAATATGGAACGCGGCGCCAAAGAGTTTGAGGACTTTCCGACGAATGGTGTACTGCTCACCTGGCTTTGCTTTGATTGGCATGGTGATCCTTCTGAACTGGGGGCGAACGGGTGAAACAGTATACGAAAAAGCCGGACCAATGTGGTCCGGCTTTGGAGGGTTCGGTATTGGATGCAGTTTATTCTGCTTCGCCGACCTGCCAGCGTTTGAAGTTGCTGAGGGTCGAACCTGATCCGACGAGGTCTTTGATTTTCTTGGAGCTATCCATGACGAAGTCTTGTTCGAGGAGTGCGACCTCTTCGAAGAACTTCCGCATGCCGCCTTCAACGATCTTTTCAGCGATGGATTCTGGTTTCCCCGATTCGATCGCTTGCTCGATACGGAACTTCTTTTCCTTCGCAACGAGATCTGCTGGGATGTCGTCTGCGCTGAGTCCGAGCGGGCGAGGCATCGCAGCAGCGACGTGCATCGCGATCTGGCGGATGGTGTCGTCTGCGAGTTCACCTTGAGCTTGGATGAGCACGCCGGTCTTGCCGTCGTGGTGGACATACTGGCCGTAGGTGGTTGAGCCCGCGTCACCTGAGAGCAGTTCAATGCGTCCGATGGAGATGTTCTCACCTGTCGAGATGCGGAGGTTGTCGATGATTGCTTTCATCTCATCGTTTGGCTCCATTGAGCCTGCATCGAGATTGAGCGCGAGTTGAGCGAGTTCATCTGTTGATTTGATGAAGTTCTCGTTCTTTGCTGTGAAGTCGGTCTCTGCTTTGATTTCGACGATGCATGCTGTTGAGCCGTCGTCTGAAACAGCAATCCCGATGCGGCCTTCGCCAGCGATGCGATCGGATTTGGTTTCCATTTTGCCCTTGAGTTTTTTGCGGAGGAGTTCCTCTGCTTTCTCAATGTCTCCACCTGCTTCGGTGAGGGCTTTTTTGCATTCCATCATTGCGAGCCCGGTCTTATTGCGAAGGCTCATAACTTCTTTAGCTGTGATTCCCGCCATGTCTTTACTCCGGCGTATTGCGTTTGGGTGGCGCTGCCCCTGATTGGGCAAGCGTGTGGTGGTTATGGTGACGATTCAAGTTCCTGGTTGGGACCTGTTGTTCTGTATTGGATCAGGATTCTGCTGATGCTGCAGCAGGATCGTTGGCCGATGCAGGTGCTTCTGCTGGAGCGTCTGCGGAGTACTGAGCTCTGCGTGAACGCTTCTGAGCGCCGTCTGCGGAGCCTTCTTCCTTGTCGTTGGTGGTGACCACTCGTGATTGCTTGCCATCAGCGATTGCTTTGCAGAGCTCGCGGATGACCACATCGATCGAACGCATCGAGTCGTCGTTGCCTGGGATTGCGATGTCTGCCATGTCTGGATCGCCATCGGTGTCGATAAGACACACAGTTGGAATTCCGAGCTTGCGTGCTTCGCGGAGTGCGGTGGTTTCACGCTTGACATCGATCGCGACGATGACTCCTGGGAGCTTGCTCATTTTGCGTACGCCGCCGAGGTTGCGTGCGATCTTCTTCATCTCGCGACGGAGCTGTGATTCCATTTTCTTGGAGTAGCTCTCGAAGTTATCAGCTTCTTGGATCGCTTCGAGTTCTTCGAGGCGTGAGAGGCGGCTGCGGATGGTGCGGAAGTTGGTGAGGGTGCCGCCGAGCCAGCGTTCGGTGACATAGTGCATCTCGACATCGGAGACGCGTTGGATGATGACATCCTTTGCTTGGCGCTTGGTCCCGACGAAGCAGACATCTTTGCCGCCAGCGACGATGTTCTGTACGAGCTTGCGAGCGAGAAGGAGACCCTTGACGGTTTCCTTGATATCGATGATGTGGATGCCGTTGCGCTTGCCGTAGATGTATGGACCCATCTTTGGGTTCCATCCTGAGGAGCGTTGTCCGAAGTGAATACCTGATTCGATGAGGTCTTGGACGAGTGTGTTGGCCATGATATTGATCCGTTTCTTTTTCAGCGACACCGGCGGTGATCGGACCGCGAGAGGGCGCTTCAGTGACAGATAGTGAGCCGCTTGTGCGGTTCGGATTGTTACAAACTGTTCAAACTGTGCCCGGCACCGATCATGCCGGGTCTGAAGTATAGATACCTGTTTGGGTTAGGGCATATCCGATCGGGCGAATATTGATGGATTTTTTACTCGAAAACCGCCCTTTATTCGACGGGTTAGTAGTTTTACCTATTTGGGCTCAGAGTTCTCGGAGTTTGGGCTCAGTCAGCGGTCATTTTGGACGATGACGGTCCTGATGCGCTCTTTATAGGAGCGTTCGGGAGACAGGAAATGAGTAAGAGCGGATTGATCATACGAACGAACGAGAGGCATGAAATCTCGCTTCCGGCGAAAGCCAGGATCGCGTTTTCGCATGCCGAACTGGTGAAAATGAGTAAAGCTGCTGGGGCGCATGAAGGGTGGATTGATGTCCATCTGATTGACTTCTCAAATGCTGGGGTTGGCTTCGTCTCAACTGTCTTTTTCCCTCGCGGATCAGTCATCGAGCTTGTAGTCCCTGATGTCGAAGATGTCTCCAAGGAAGCGATGATCAAATGCGAGATGCGGGTGATGCGGGTCCAAATGACCGATCGGCGTCCGGCGTATCTGATCGGTGGCGCTTTTGTTGATGCTGGTGAACGCCTACAAGCGCAGATCGAAACCCTCATGAACAGGTTTAATGGTGAGGGGGGTGGTCATGCTTGAAGCAAATGAGTTTATCCTGCAATCATTGATCGAAGAGGGCAAGCTGGATGACCAGGATGTCCAGGAAATCCGCAGCTACGCAGATGAAAACAGTGCGGGAATCGATGAAGCCGCACTCAAACTCGGGAAGCTATCGGGGAGAGATCTCGCGATGGCAAAGGCAACGGTGTGCGAATATCCGTTTGTCGATCTTGAGATGTTTGACATCGATATCACAAACTCCCGCTTGATGCCCAAGAGCATGGCGGAGCGTAACAGCGCGTTTCCGTTGTTTGTGACTGGTGAGGTCGCGACGGTCGCGATGCATGAACCGCTGGACCTTCAATCGCTTGACGAACTCCGCCAGACACTTCGGATGCAGATCGATCCGGTCGTGGTCGATTTGCAGAAACTGACATCGCTGATCACGCGTGCATACTCGCTTGATATGAGTATCGAGCAAGAGATCGATGAAACAGATGATCTCACGGTTTCTATTGAACAGGAGCCGGTCGTTGCTGCGGTGAATCAGATTCTGTTCTCAGCGGCAGAAATGAATGCATCTGATATTCATGTCAATCCGGATGACAAGGTCTTGCACCTTCGTTATCGTGTGGACGGGGTGCTTACTACTTATAGAGGTCCTGCGATATCGCTCCACGAAGGGATTATCCAGCGTCTTAAAGTGATGGCGCACTTAGATGTTGCTCAGACGCGTCGGCCTCAGGACGGGAAGTTCCGCTTCATCTTCGGTGGGAAGCCTGTGGATGTGCGTCTCTCACTGATTCCTACGATCTATGGTGAGAATGCGGTGCTCCGCCTTTTGAGCAGTGCCGCGAAGATCGGACAGATTTCGGATCTTGGTATGCCTCAGCAGATTGTTGAATCGTTTGAGGAAATGATTCATAAACCGCACGGCATGATCTTGGTGACTGGACCGACTGGTTCAGGGAAGACGACCACGCTCTACACCGCTCTCAATCAAATTAACACGCCTGAGCGGAACATCATGACGATCGAAGACCCGGTTGAAATTCGTCTACCGATGATTCGACAGGTCCAAGCGAACAGCGCGATCGGGCTCGACTTCTCATCAGCGCTCCGCTCGATGCTCCGTCAGGACCCCGATGTGATCCTGGTAGGTGAAATCCGTGACAGCGAGACCGCGAAGATTGCTACGCAAGCAGCGTTGACCGGTCACTTGGTGTTCTCCACGCTGCACACAAACGACGCTGTGGGTGCGATCCCACGTTTGCGTGAGTTCGGGGTTCCTGCGTTTGCGATCAACAACGCGTTGCTGGGGGTCATGGCACAGCGATTGGTTCGCAAAATTTGCACCGAGTGTGCGGTGAAGGATACGCCTGCTGACTTTGAACTCCGCGCCTTGGGGATTGATCCCGATGGTGGAGATCAGTTCATGACCGGCAAAGGGTGTCCGAAGTGTTTGAGCACTGGATATAAAGGACGAGTGGGGGTCTACGAGCTGTTTAAAGCGACCTCGGAAGCTCGGAATCTGATCGAGATCGGATCGTCGTTCAAGGAGTTGGTAGACTCTGCGCGGCGTGATGGCATGCGTTCCATGCTCGAGTGTGGGATCGAGAACGCGAAGCTCGGGATCACTTCCATCGAGGAAGTCGGCAAGCTGCATGCAACTGCTGTGGATATCAAGGATATCGATTCGGACACATTGAAAATGAGTGCGTAGTTGGAGTGTGAACCATGAGTGTGAAGAAATTCAACTACAAAGCGATCGATGCTGAAGGGACGACTGTTCGTTCAACCATCAATGCGCATAGCGAGAATGCTGCGTTTGGGATGCTCGCAGAGCAAGATCTCACCGTGCTTGAGATGAAAGAAGTCGTCACCAAAATCGGATTGTTTTCCTCGAATGATCGGATCACGCAGCTCGATATCGCTCTTCTTACCCGAGAGATGAATGCACTGCTTGAAGCGAATATCCCGCTCTCGCGTGGGTTGTTGTCGATCGGTGAGCACGAGAAAAACAAGAAACTCCGTGACATGGTGATTGATATCGCTTCAATGATCGAAGCGGGGGAGAAGATCACCCACGCGTTTGCGAAATACCAGGATGTATTCGGTGAGGTTTTTGTAGAAACACTCAAATCCGCTGAAAAATCAGGAAAAATGGCATCGGTCACCGCGCACCTCGCGGACATGCTCGAGCGGAATGTCGAACTGCGTCAGATGGTCCGTCGAGCGATGTCGTACCCGCTCATTGTGATCAGTTTCGTCGGATTGGCGCTTGGCGTGATTGTGGTCTTTGTGGTTCCACGGTTTGCAACGATCTTTGAAAGCAACGGTGTGGAACTCCCGCTTACGACATTTATCGTCAATGAGATCGGGATTTCGGTCATGCAGCACTGGTGGGTGTATCTGCTCGCGGCTTTGTGTGCGGTGACGGCGTTTGTTAAAAGCTGGAAGAGCACAGCAGGTCGATATCGAATGGAGTTGATTCTTCATAAACTTCCTTACATCGGAAAGGTCTTGACCGCTGTAACAACCGCTCGATTCTCAAGCGTGCTCAGCATTGGTCTTGAATCCGGGATCGAAGTCATCGAATCGATGGAGATTGCAGGGATGTCGACAGGGCGTCCGGTCTTTCAGCGCGAGTGTACCGATATGTGTATCGAGATGCGCAACGGCGGATCCATCGAGGACATCATCAACGATTCGAAAGTCCTCCCAAACTTCGCAAGACGACTCCTCGGTTCTGGGAAGGACTCGGACGAACTGGCGAAAGCGGGGCGGATTATCGCTCGCCACTATGACCGGATGAGTGATCATCTCACGAAAAATATCAACACCATCATCGAGCCGATGATCACGATCGCGATGGCGGGGATCGTGCTTCTGATCGCGTTGTCGGTCTTCTTGCCGATGTGGCAGATGATCAGCATCAACAAATAAAGGGATTCAAATGGGTAAAAGAGCATTCACACTTGTTGAGTTGTTGGTCGTGGTTGTGATGCTGAGCATCCTCGCAGCAATCGCGGTCCCCCGCTTTAGCAGTGCGACAGACGATGCGCGGTCCGCATCAACCCAGAGCACGCTCGCGGGGGTACGCTCAGCAATCGCGACCTACCGAATGAACGCGGTCATCAGCGGGGAAGATCCGTTCCCCGATGTCAATGTGTTGACAGGCGGGACGGTCGTGAAGTTCGATATTCCTCCCAACCCATACACCGGGGTTTCCGGCGTGCAATCAGTCAGCAGCTCGCAAGCTCAGAACCGATCGGTGGTTGGTGAGTCATCTGCGGGATGGAACTACTTTGTAGACAATACCGCGACGCCGCCGGTCGCAATTTTCTATTCGAACTGTGATGAAGCGAGCGCGGTAGAGAATGGCAGCGGCGGTGTACTGGGGGCAAACGAGCTGTGAGACCAGTGTGTCCTCATTCCGGCCCTCGATGCGGCAGGCGAGAAAGACCTGGGCGCGGTGGCTTTACAATTCTTGAACTCATGGTCATCGTCGTGATTATGGGAATTGTGGCGACGACCGCAATCCCTGTTATGAATCAGAGCACACAAGCTCGTCAAGCGGCTTCGCAAGACGAGGTGGTTCGCCTCCTTGAGTTTGCACGCAGCAGAGCACTCGCAAGCGGGATGCCTGTGGGAGTTGTTGTCGATACAAGCAACAGTTCTTTGAGTCTTGTGACTGTTGATGCGGACGATGAGGTCGTCAGTGTTGTTGATCAGTTGGATGGTCAAGACAAGGTGTCAGATCTGGGAATGATGTTCTCTGGGGTCTCGATCACATCCATGACCAACGGTGACGGGGTCGGGGGCAACGGTACAATTTGGTTCGATTTCCGTGCAGAGCCGCACACGCGTGACGAAGTGTCTGGTGCATTTGATTCGGTCTTTACGCAGAACGCGACCATCACGCTCAGCACAGATGCGCAGATCGTCGTGCATGCTGGGTCCGGACTGGTGGTGCAGCAATGAATATAAGCTGTCTCAAATATCGTTGTGCAAGATTGAATCGTGGATTCACACTGATCGAAGTCGTGACCATGGTGTTGGTTCTAGCGATTGCGGTGCCTCCGACACTTGAGATTTTGATGTCCAACTCCGCAGCTCGTGCCAATGTGATCAACACTGGTAGAGCGACAATGCTCGCGAGCAATATCCTCGAGGGTGTTCTTGCGGATGTTTCATCGAATGATCCGAGTTTGGGATTCGATGCTCTCGCGGATTCCAATGCATATCTGAATACACCCACAACTGGGTTTTATGATCGGATGTCGATCGCAACCATCTCGTATACGGATCTTGGACTGAGCTACAGCGTTGAGATCAGTGAACTGGTTTCAACTGATGGAACAGTCTCGATGGATTCTGATGACAATATTTTCAGGACGATAACGGTGGTTGTCGAGTACCCGTCCGCCGATGGGCTTGCCTACAGACTGCCGGTTTCTCTTATGGTGTCCAGTTTATGAATGCAGCAAACCCAAAGAACCAGCCATCAGCAAATGGTATAAAGAAGCTCGCGATGAATCGCAGGGGGTTCTCGCTGCTTGAGCTGCTTGTTGCGACCATTGTCATGTCGATCATTTCTGTGGTGGTGATGCCTGTCATCATGTCTTCGACTGATGCTTACGCGGCTGCGCGTGACACTCGCTCAGATACCGACCGTGTGCTGTATGCACTCGAACGGGCGGCGCGGATTGTTCGCGAGACGCCGTTCGCTGCTGACGAGTCTGGACTCTCGGTACAAACAGCGAGTTCAACCCAGTTCATTCTGACGGATGGCAGCGGCTTTCGTTTGAGCAGAACCGAGTTTGAGTTGCTCAAGCCGGGGGGGCAGGCATCGCTGCTGTGCGATGATGTCTCTCGTGTTCAGATCTCATACTTTGATGATTCAGGGAACGCGATGACCATTGTCAATCCCACGCAGGTCCATCGCGTGAATCTGCGTTTAGAAAGCGGCTCAGTTGTCCTTGAGACCTATGCGCTTCCACGATCTTGGATAGGGAGGGGCGAATCATGATCCGAGTCCAATCTGAATCAAGACGGGGGTCCGTGCTTGCGGTATTGGTCGTGGTGCTTGCATTAATGGGATTGATAGTTGCGGGCTCTGTTCGTCCGATGCGTGATGAATCCTCACTCGCCGCGATGCGTGTTGAGACGGTCCGCGCGTTTTACGCTGCTGAGTCCGGGACAGTGATCACAATTCAGGGATATATGGGAGCAACCGAGATGCCTGTCGAAGGCAGTGAGGTTGTTATTGAGAACCAAGTGATCGAGTTCACACAGATCCCAGAACTGGGCGGCACCGCAGTGATTCACGGGATGAGCGGTGACGCGATCCGGCGGATCGAACTCGCTCTTGAGTAACACATCGCAAGATCCGTCCGGATAACAGATCAATAGTTCTACCTACATACTGGATGGCACAAAAGTGACTGATAAAACGGGTCGATACTCATTCCAACTCGTGCCTCCAAATTCTACAGGAGAGGGGATTTATGTTCAAACCAAAAGACAAGCTCACAATCATCATCACGCCTGATCATCTTTCGATGGCAAGTGTTCGATCTGGAAAGATTCATCACGCAGAGCGCGTTGGTCTGGACTCATCGGCGTGGGCAGAAACATGGGACGACAGCTTGCGAAAGCTTGACCAGCCACTCCGCCAGCTTCTCGCACGCTTTGGTGGTACGAATCAGGTTCGGCATGCAAACCTGTACTATGTGAGCCCAGGATCGCATTGTCGTGTCGATATTTCAGAGTTCGGTGAACAAGCTTCGGTTGCGAAGATGCTCAGTGGACTGCTGCAATCGGTCGGGAGGAATAACCCCGCAGATTCAATCGCGTTGTATACCAACGAGAATGCCACGCTCACGGTAGGTGTGGCTGATACCGAATCAAACCTCCAGAAGCTCTATGCATGGTTGAATCGAAACAAAGTGGTCGGGGATCGGATGCTCCCATGTCAGACTGGTGTCATTCAGAGTGCGATTGATGACGCGACGAGTGTTGATGATGACACCGCGGTGCTATACCTTTCGGACCGCTCAAGTGTGATTACCTATGTCGAAGATGGAGTGCCCAAGCTTTTCCGTTTGATAGATCTCGGATACGAGACACTGGTCGGTGTCTATACGCGTTTGATCGAAGAAGCCGCAAGCGAGCTGAACGGTGGTGACCAAAGCCAAAGCTACGATGGGAAGAGTTCAGCCGCACCAAAGAGCGACCATGGGGTCACCCAGCAGAGTCTGAACCGATTGATGTCTGAAGGGGTTCCGATCGGCAAGAATACCAACAGAGAAGAATCGAGCCAGATCATGGCCGGGATGGCGCCGATCCTTCAACGCTTGAGTATCGAGATTAAGCAAACCTTCCGCTTCGCGGGATCGCTTGATCGAATCCCATCAAAGTTGTTGATCTGCGGCCCTGGTTCTGCGATCCCGCACATCGGTGCCGCACTTGCGCAGGGGCTGGATCTGCATGTCGACATTGATCCTCGATTTGAGGAGTACCAGTCGGACGAGTTGTTCGGCAATGGAACAAGCGAGCACAGTCTCGCGTGCAGGCGTCACTTGAATATCGAACTACAGCCTTCGATCTCGCGAGAGATCAAAGCTCGATCAATACTCGGCAGATCTGTACAAGTGGGTGCTTGTGCGGTCGCGTTGTTTGTGGGTAGCCAGTTTATGATCGCGAGACAGAACTCGAACTCCATCAAGCAAGAGATTGATTATCAATCAGAGACCATCAGCCAAATCGAGCTTGATGGAAAGCGTCGAGACTCAATCAGCATTATGGCAGGCACAATCGGTTCGGCAGCGCTGCTGTTCGAAGAATCGATGGGCAAGGAAGTGGATTGGTTTAGTGTGCTTGCATCGATGGCGACCGAAGATCATGCGAATATCCGGATATCAGAACTTCAATGCCGAATGAACTCCAAGGAGCCGGTGATGAACATTACCGGAATGGCGATTGCTGGTTTGGAAGACGAATCGGATGCGAGCCAGAATCTCTCGAAGTACATCGAAACACTCCGGGAAATTCCAAAGGTTCAATCCATCAGCATCGGCAGCACTTCACGATCCCGAACCAACACCATGGCTTGGGGAGTGAACTTTGTTCTGTCGGTGGTGATCGAGCCAGAGGATGGGCAGTTCAGCAAACTCACTCGTTTGAGTGATGCAGGAGAGTTGGTGCAGCCATGAATATGAATGCAGAAACAAAGAAGCAGACAACAATGAAGATTGTGATTGTGTCTGGGCTCGCGTGCATCGCTTGGATGTTTTTGGTCAAGCCCGCGATCCAGAATGTCTCTGATCTGAAGGAGACACTTTCATCACAAGAGCAACTGATTCAAACCTACCAGCAGAAAGTTGGTGATGTTGGTGCCGCAGATTCTGCGGAGGTGCAAATCCGATTGGGAGCAATCCTCTCGTCAATGTCAGAAATCGTCAGCGAAGACGATTCGGGCACAGCGTTGCACTCTCTCATCAACAACTCAGCAAACCTGAATGGAGTTTCAATCGCACGCATTGAGTCCGTCAAGGATCGAAAGATTTCAGAAAGAGTCGCTGGGACCGACCAAGTTGTTGAGGGTGTCAACCACCTGATCCGCGTCGAGTTCGAAGGGGACTACGGATCGGTGCTCTCGTTTATGGATGATGTCGCTCATGGATCAGTTCCCTTGAAGTTCTCAAGTTTCCGCTTGTTGCCTACAGGGAACGAGAGTGTTCGTGTCAACGCGGAGATCAACTCTGTGATGCTGACTTCTATCCCATCGAGCGATCAAACCGGAGAAACAACCGATGAGTAATAAAGCACAGTTTCTTGGATATCGAGTTGGTGCTGTCGCGTGCCCTATCCTCGCGGTGGTTGCATTCCAGTTTGTACAAGGCGAACCTGCAAGCGCCCATGCTGGAGTCAACGATATTGATTTCAGGGCGCTTCCAGTTGTGCCTGAACACACGGTTGAATCAACCCGCACCGCGTTTTCCGCCCGAAATACTGTTTCGCCTTTCTGGTTTGAAGAACTCAAGGTCGTTGAGCCAACACTCCCAGAGTATGTTCCGCCGTCAGGTGAGATCGATTCCCCAAACCCAACCTTTGTGCTTTCCGCGGTCTTGCCTTCAGCAAATAAATCATTTGCAGTGGTCAACGGCAAACCCTACAGCGTTGGGGACCATGTGGTCGCGGACTGGGAACTCGTAAAGATCGCGGGACAAGACCGCTACATCATCGTGGAGCATTCAAGCGGCAAGCGGCTCCGTATCAAGATGAATCGATAAGACGCACTGAATAGCGATCTTCCCCCTTGATGAACAGTCTGAGTTTGACTACGCTTGCTACTTCGGGCGTATAGCTCAGCTGGCTAGAGCGCTGCCGTCACATGGCAGAGGTCGTTGGTTCAAGTCCAATTACGCCCATTTCCATAAACGCTGCAATCCAAATGGCTTGCGGCGTTTTCTGTTTTTGATAGACCGAGTGGTCTGACCCGCTCTGACCTGCTAGTTGACCCGCTAGGTCGTGGGTTTGCTAATGAGGCGAAATCGAATTAATCAACGATACCAAACCGTTGCTTCAGGCGTTCTACTGTGTGCTGCCAGCTTTTTGCTCTGGGCTTGGCCGCTGAGTTCTGGTTACCAAAGAATCCCTTCTCACGAAATGCATCGTTGAGCGGTATAGTCTTGACCCAGTCAACGGCAACCACATGCTCAAGCTTGGATTCGTCATTTAAATCAGCATCACGGCAGTAGCTGGAGTTTAATGGCAAGCTACTCAGCGATACAGAGTTGCCTCGATCATCCATCGTTGTGAACTGATCAAACGGGACAGCAGGACTCTGAACTATTCCAACGCCTGCGTATCCGCTGCCAGGGATGTTGACCCAGATTCGGGCACCGGATTCAAGGATACTTAGAGTTCGTGAATACCAAGCACCACCGCCGGCGGAGATGAAACCGTATTTTCGGGCATCCTCCCAATCGCGAGAGTCACCATGACCGAAGGAGACATAGAACTCGCCGTTCCATTGTCCTTTTTCTCGCTTCTCTTCAACCTTGGCATCAACCTCACCCGGATCGATCAGCCATGCCCGGCTGAGGAACTCGTTGTCCCCATCGCGGAAGAACCGGAAGAACACCGCGTTGATCGCCACGCCATATTCGTCGGCGAGGTAGTTGATGATTCGTTCCGAGCTCTCGTCCAACTCGCCTGCCACAAGCACAAGCTCATGCGAGTCGTTGAGTGATTCAGGCATGCTCTTGACAGCGAACTTCGCACAGAACGCATCATCAAGAGATGTGACTGCATGATCTGATTCGAACTTCTTCAAGTAGGCTTCGAAGATACTCGCGATGTCGTCATCTTCGAGCGTGCGAACCCATGAGCCATAATCGAGCAGCTGAGCCACAACTTCACGCGGCGTGCGATTTCGTTTGAGTTCAAGGACAACAAGGTTGCCATCGGCATCAATCGCGAGCAAATCGATGAACTTCCCATGAGCAGTGGGAACCTGACGGGCAATGAGCAACAAGTTTGGATCAGCAACACCAATATCATGAGCAAGCACATCTTCTAGCTTGCTCTCGCTCTCCATCGTCTCAAACGAGACAGGAGTTGGTGAGTCACCGAGTTTCCATATTCCTACTTCGATTGGCATAATGCATCCTTGATATCGGTTATGAGGTCCAGTCCTTACACAAGGCTTCTGCTTGTTCTAAAACGAGCTCTGTTGCCCGTTGCTCTAAATCAGGTGGGTAGCCATGCTTGCGTAGAAGTCGCTTGACTAGGACGCGAATCTGCGCTCTAGCATTTTCCCGGACTTGCCAATCAATAGTGACATTCCGCTTAACGCGTTCGACTAGTTCTTGAGCGAGTAGTTTCAATTTTTCATCGCCAATGATCTCTTCGGCACTCTCGTTGTCAGCTAAAGCATCATAAAATGCAACTTCATCATCAGATAGGCCGAGATCAACTCCGCGGGCTTGCGAAGCCTGCATTTCCTTAGCGATATTGATTAACTCTTCAATAACTTGAGCAGCCTCAATGGATCGATTTTGGTATTTCCGCACTGATGCTTCTAGCATTTCAGCAAATGAACGAGCTTGCACAATATTTTTTCGCATTCGTGTTTTAATATCATCATTGATCAGCCGCTTCAACAGCTCTAAGGCAAGATTGCGTTGCGGCAATTTTTGTACATCTGCTAGAAACTCATCTGAGAGAATTGAGATGTCAGGCTTGTTCATTCCTGCGGCTGCAAAAATGTCGACGACTTCCGTCGGATATACTGCTTTAGATACTAACTGTCGAATCGCAGATTCAACTTCTTCTGGAGACCGATCTGATTCGGAGGATGTTACTTTTACGATCGCGGTTCGTATTTCTTGGAATAGACCGACTTCATCCCTTATTTTCATCGCTTGTTCATGTGGGATCGCCAGGGCAAAAGCCTTAGAGAGAGTCAATACAGCACCTACATACCGGCGTTTTCCATCATCGAGACCAAATACGAATTCCATAGCTTTTGCAATGCCCGACATTCGATTTGCGGGTTCCGATTGGAGAATCGTTCCATAATCGAAACCGTGCAATAGGTCACACACGATTTCGTATTTCTCCATCATCACTTCAGCGGCTTTGTCTTGGTCAATCGCCGCCTTTCCCTTGCCACCACTTGCAGTATAGGTGTGTAACGCCTTTTTAAGATCGTCGGCAATACCTAGATAGTCAACAACCAGTCCGCCGGGCTTGTCACGAAACACACGATTCACTCTTGCGATGGCTTGCATCAGATTGTGCCCGACCATCGGTTTGTCTATATACATTGTGTGCATGCTGGGGCAATCAAACCCGGTTAGCCACATATCACGGACGATCACCAGCTTGAGCTGGTCGTGCTGATTCTTGAATCGAACAGCAATCTCTTCTCGTTGTAATTTCGTGCGAATATGTGGCTGCCATGCCTGTTCATCGGAAGCCGACCCACTCATCACAACCTTGAGGGCTCCTTTAGCATCATCATCGTCGTGCCAGTTTGGGCGAAGTTTGATAATTGCATTGTAGAGATCAACACAGATTCTGCGCGACATGCAGACAGCCATCGCCTTGCCGTCCATCGCCTCGGTGCGTTTCTCGAAGTGATTGACAATGTCTTGGGCTACCATCCCGATGCGTTTCTCGGAACCAACCATTGCTTCGAGCGCTGCCCATTTTGTTTTGAGTTTCTTTTTATTGCTCTCTTCTTCGCCTTCAGTGATCTCCTCAAACTCGGGGTCTAAGTGGGGTTTTTCCTGTTCGTTTAGTTCGAGCTTGGCTAGGCGTGATTCGTAATAAATTGGTACCGTTGTTCCATCTTCTACCGCGCGCAGAATATCGTACTTGTCGATGTAATCACCAAAGACAGCTGGAGTGTTCTTGTCATTGAGTTCCAGGGGAGTGCCTGTAAAACCTATGAATGACGCATTGGGCAATGCGTCCCGTAGGTACTTAGCCATGCCATAAGTTTTTTCGCCAGTCTTGCGGTTGATCTTTGCCTCAAACCCATAGTGGCTCCGGTGGGCTTCATCAGCAATTACCACAACATTTCGTCGATCGCTAAGTGCCTCCCCATCCTCAAACTTTTGCATCGTAGTAAACACCACGCCACCGGAAGCAACTTGCAATAGGATCTTTAGGTGCTCCCGGCTGTCAGCTTGAACGGGTTTTTGGCGCAGCAAATTGTTGTTCACACTAAAAGTCCCGAAGAGCTGGTCATCTAGATCATTGCGATCGGTGATGACAATAAGGGTAGGGTTTTCCATCGAGGGGTGAGCGATGGCCTTCCCCGCGTAGAACACCATTGAGAGGCTCTTGCCTGATCCTTGGGTATGCCAAATGACCCCTGCCTTTTTGTTGCCTTCTGGTCGACTTGCCTCAATTGTTGTATCGACGGCTTTGTTAACTGCCCAATACTGGTGATACGCTGCAGCTTTTTTGATAATCGACTTTCCGTCATCTTCGAAGGTGATGAAATGCGTGATATAGTCGATGAATCGTTGCTTTTCAAATACCCCGCGGATTAGCACTTCAAGTTGCACATCGGCAGTGGATGCGACTGTGGTGCCATCCGCTGTCCTCCATGGCATATATCGATCCCAGCCAGCAGTGATAGTTCCCATCTTTGCTGAAAAACCATCTGAAAGAACCACGGTCTCGTTGGTGGTAAACAGTGACGGTATATCGTTCTTGTATGTCTCAATTTGATTGAATGCGTGGCGAAGGGTGGTCTTCTCTTCCGCAGGATTTTTCAGTTCAATCACAGCCATTGGCAGACCATTGACAAAGACCACTACATCGGGCCTGCGGTTCCGATTGTCTTCGATTACCGTGTATTGGTTGATAACGAGGAACTCGTTGTTGTCCACCTTGATCGGATCGCGTTCGATAATCCAAACCTTGCCATGCCGTTCGGAACCGTCCTCTTGCCATGAAACATCGACGCCTTCAGTGAGCAACCGATGAAATGCTCGGTTGTTGATGATGAGCGACGGGCTTTCAGAGCGAGTGATAATTCTGAACGCTTCCTCGATTGCGTCATTTGGCACATTGGGATTGATTCGATAAAGGGCTTGGCGAAGTCTCTCGACAAGGTTAACCTGCCCGTAGTCTTCACGCTCAGGATCGTCGCCGTCGGGGGCAATCTGGGGGCCATGGATGTAGTCGTATCCAAGATCGCGGAGATAATCGATCGTAGCGATTTCGAGTTTGGATTCATCGAGGTAGGTCATGTGTATTTTTGCCTGTTTTGATTGCAATGATCAAGCACGATATCTACCCAAGACTGATACCAGTGCCAGTACTTACTTGCCACATTGACGCCATAACCTTTTGCGGGGTTTTTGGCATCCTTCGTTTGCCACAGAGTTGTATGGTCGTGCATTGAAAAATTGACAAAGCCTTGATTGTTCATAATCTTCACAATCTGGCTAGGAATAAATTTGTCCCTGTCAGTCTCTTTGATGACCGCATATTCAGTATTCATGTTTTTTGCTAATGGAGAGTCGCTCTTCACAAATTCAATGACGCGGTCAGCCTGGCCTTTGCGATTCGCTGTCTTAGGAACAAACAAAATGCGGTAGGCATATCTTTGACTCGCATACTCATCCTCGCTAAGAAGATTGTCAAATTCCTGCACATAACTCTGAATGTGTTTAGGAAGTTCGGGGTGATCAGAGAGCATGTCCTTCTGCTCGTTATCAATCGTAGATAACTGAAGGCTGAACGATAAGTGCTTGTCGATTCCATCGTCCTTTTCAAAGAGTTCTTTGATGTAAGAGTTATAGTTCAGGCAGCATGCTTGGAACCGTGCACTTAAGAGGTCGTCAATTCGGGTCGTCATTTGGTGCTCAATCTCGTGACGCAAGCCAATTAAGAACTTTAGATTGTTGGAAGTGTCAATGTCTATTGGGGAGTTGTCGTCATTTAGACACCGCTCCAATTCCCAGTGCTTGTCCGCACCTTTCTTTGTTTTGTCAAACACACGACGCTGCCCAGTTTTTTTGAAATAACGGTACTCCACACCTTGCTCTCGGTAATACGCGTGCAATAGGTAGGTCCAGGCGATGGTCATTAGGACAATATAAGATTCGGATTTGAATGTGATGTTTGGGTTGTTGAAAATCTGAACTGCAGCCAATGCTGCTTCGCGAGATTTCTTTAGTAGCTCCTTCTTGACCGATCCCACTCGGCGTACCCTTTTTTTGCCCATCACACAACCCCTATTTCACTTCGCTGATTCGACAGCGACGCGATCGCTGCTCGCAGCACTTGGAGACAGATTCTGGCCGTGTGCTCATCGGGCTTGAATCCGGACGCAAGCTGCTGGTATGGGTGAATGTAGTTCCGAAAGTCGCGGAGTTCGTGGCTGAACTTCTTGACATCGAGTTGCAGATAGCCCTGATCACATGCCACTTCGATAAACTGAGCAAGCGTCCATGATTGGTACTCTTTCACCTTCCCAGCTTCATCCTTCGGGCTGCAATTTGATTGATTGAACTCTTTGGGGTTGGCACGCGCCATTCCGAGCAGGAGCCCTTCGAGCACGCTTCCGGCCATGAAGATGGATGCCAGGGGTGATCCGTTATGTAAGCACCGCTGGGCCTCGTCGTATCGGGATTCCAGGATCTCAATTACCGGAGCATCCAGAGGCACATTATGGATCGACACACCTTCCAGATTTCGATCGAGGAAATCCGTTTGCGGGTCTGTCTTGGGCTCGACCAGTTGCCCGAGTAGTCGTCCGACGATCTGCTCGCATCTCGTCGCAGCGACGGTCTGGGCCTCGCTTGGAGTCGGATTTCGGAAATGCCAGTAGGCAATCAACTCGGACAACACATTGCCAACCAGTTCATCCGGCTCGATCTCCCAGAACGCACGAAGCCGCTTGGCCATTGAATCGCCGATGAGCAAATACTTGTCGTTGTAGATGTCGACGCCTGCGTTGTCTCGGAAGAACTCGGCAAATTTTTCCCTGCTCGCAAAATCGAGGACATAGCCCCCGCCCATTTCGAGCAGTTCTTCCAACTGGGCTTTCTCCACAGTCTTCAATTGAGCCATTCAAACAACTTCCTGTGCAAAATCATGGGGTGCTGCTCGCTTCCCATGTTATTTGATGGTTTGCCCTGTAAACAACATTGCCGAAGTTTGAGCTGCTCACATCGTCAACTGTAACCGTGACGGTCACTTCGCCCAGTTCGTCCGACCATGACTGGTATTCAGCTCTGACTTTGTATGCTTCTGGCCAACCCTCACTGTTGAAGTTAAGCCATGTATCAGAGTCATCAGCGAATGAACCGCCATAAATTGACAGCAAGCTGGAATTATAGTATCCGAACGCAGGGCCTGTGGCGCTGACATCAACGGATATCGAGACTGTCCAATCGGCATACTCATTGAGCTTTTCTCGCGTTCCATATTGAACGCTGGACTCAATATTATTCATGGAAACTGAACTTGTATTTGTTGAAGATGTGCTCATGCACCCCGGTGCATACAACAAGGATATCGAGACGAAAGCCGTGCTAATAATTCTATTCATCAGATGAGATCCTCAATTAATTCTTCGGCCTCGGGGACTTCGAGCTCGCCGCTCAGGAGTTTGGGCAGGAGGGTGTCACGCAAGCCAGCAAGACGGCGGTTCTGGTTCATTGAAGCACGGATACGGGTAAAGAATGGTTGCACAAGTTCGCCGATAGCCTGAAACACGGGCGACCCAATATCTGGCGAGGCCAACTGGTATTTGTGAAGGCTCTTTGGGGGGATGCGTTGGCGACCACTCGAACCGGTCATTTGAGGGATGGCGAACCCCCGGAACTCCTCACTGCGAGCGAGGAGATATGCAAATACTGGCGGGATAGTGTCAACCGGCCGGAGAACGATGTATTCGGTCGATCCCCAGCCAACTTCACTGCCTTGAAGGAAATCTACGAATGCGGTCTTACCGTTTTCCAGACATGGTGTAATTCGTGCAACGAGTGTGTCACCATTCACAAACTTCATCCCTGATCCCATTGCACGCAAACGCCAAGATGCTGGCGAAGGGCCCTTGGTCGGCATGTTGGACATCTCAAGAAACGGCGCGATTGTTCCCTTGGCGAGTTTCCGCGTTGGATTGATGTGAACGATCTCATCGAGCGGCTTCGCGCTCCACCCCTCCGGGATTTGGCCGAGTTCGGAGTCTTGGAAGGTATCAGGGAATAGGGCGGCGATGTGGTTGGGGAGGCCGGTATCTCGCCCGTCGGCCTTGGCGTGGACGGGGTCGAAGTCGATGAACCACGACTTGAACACCGCCTGAGCCATCCGCTCGAGCGTCCGGTTCATCCGCCGATTCAACTCGATCTTGTCATCGAGCGAACGAAGTATATGAACGATGCCATGACGGACATTTTGGTCTGGCCACGCTATTGGATATGCGTTAAAATCACCAGTTGAGAGACTTGGAAAAACAGACCCTGAAGTTAAAGCCAGAATCCTATCCAATGTGTGGCGAATACATGAATAAATGAAATAGGTATCTGTAGAATCTGTTTTAGCACTTACGGCTGCAATTCCTCGACCAATCGCGTACTGCCGATCAGCCCAGTTCATTCGACCAGTTGTGGATCCTCGGACACAGAAAAGGATGTCGCCGGGCTTTGCAAACCGCGAAGGATCCGTTGTAAAAAGAGTCGGCGTCGGATGCCTTGCTCCAAATTCAGTTGGCCCATTGAGAAGAGGATCGCCTACACCATTTTTGTTGTAGGTGTCGCCCTTCGGTGATAAACCCATTACAATGTTTGCAATCTCTCCAAGTGGCTTGAGTTGTTTATCACTCTTCATCATTTGCCCTATCTCCCATACACCAGGTCATCGCATGAATACCTCGGTCGGGTTTCAGGTGTTGATCAACCTCCGCATCAAGTCGATCTACAAGCCGTTCAAAGTATGGAGAACTGCACCGCTCGCGCGAGAAGAACGGAGACGGTGATGGATCGTGGAAATGCAGTTCGTGAGTCTGTGATTCTCGCTCTACGATCACCGGCTCGTTGGTGTGCTCATACTGGTCGGCTGTGATGTCGATGTCGAAGTCCGCGTAGCGGAGCCACCAGTGCACACCGTCTTCATGGCTTTTACAAAGATTGATGGCCGGGTCGTCAAGATAGCGTGCGAGTTGAAGGGCAAGCACGCACGATGAGTAGTCGCACCAGTTGCGAGGAAAGGTCACTGGTGCCTTTGGGTTAACTCGGTGGATCGAGTTCTCAATACGGATGATCAGCGGAAGGCGATTATCTGAGAGTTTCTGAAGAGTATCCCGGACGCTCATAGCGATGTGATACACATCCTCACGAATCAGATCAGCATTCGAGATTGATAGACTGGCTGCTTCCTCATTCGGCATACCCGAGCGCCTCCAGATTCTGCCGGATGGTGTTGTCGAGGTCGATCGTCTCCGCCATTTGCTCGTAAAGCTCGGCGGAGAGTTCTGCCATCTTTTCCTCGAAGGGGATGCCGTCGTCTTCGATTTCTTCTGCACCCACAAATCGTCCCGGCGTAAGGACATGGCCGTGGGCTTCGATTTCTTCAAGTGAGGCTGACTTGCAGTACCCGGCGATGTCCTCGTACTTGCCCGCGCCCTTTTCGCCGCGCCATGCGTGGTAGGTGCGTGTGATCTCTGCGAGGTCTTCGGGCGAGAGTTCGCGGTGCGTGCGGTCAATGAGGCTGCCCTTCTTGCGGGCATCGATGAAGAGGGTCTTGCCCTGGCGTGCGTGAAAGCCGCGGGCCTTGTCGGTTCCCTTGTTTCGTGTGAGGAACCAAAGACAGACGGGGATTGGTGTGGTGTAGAAAAGCTGCCCGGGCATGGCGATCACGCAATCGACAAGATCTGCTTCGATAATGGATTTACGGATTTCACCTTCGCCGGAGGTGTTGCTGGTGAGCGAGCCATTGGCGAGGACGAACCCGGCGGTACCGTGTGGTGCGAGGTGATGAAGAAAGTGAAGAATCCATGCGTAGTTGGCGTTGCCGCCATCCACATGAATAAAGGAACCGTCTTTTTGTTTGCGTTCACCACCGGGTGGAAGTGAAAACTGGGCTTTGGAACCGGATTTGTCAAAGCGTTGCCAACGAACATCGTTCTTGACTTTGGAGTAGCCCCAATCTTCATCGTTGAATGGTGGATTCGCAAGAATGAAATCGGCCTTCAAATCCTTGTGCTTGTCTTCCAGATATGAATCACCCCATTTGATGTTGCCGTCGATACCTCGGATAGCAAGGTTCATCTGACACAGTCGCCAAGTGGTGTAGTTGGACTCTTGGCCATAGATGGCGATGTCGCGTTTGGCCTTGGTACCGTTACCATTACCCGATGCGTGGGCATCGACAAACTTCAGGGCTTGAACGAACATGCCTCCGGAACCACAGCAGGGGTCAAAGACGCGCCCTTTGTATGGTTCAAGCATTTCAACGAGTAAGCGAACAACGCATGAAGGCGTGTAGAACTCGCCGCCACCCTTACCTTCCTTCTCAGCGAACTTCCCGAGAAAATACTCGTAGACGCGACCGAGTACATCATGTTCACGGCTCGCCTTGTCGCCAAGCCCAATCGTGGCGATCAGGTCGATGACTTCGCCGAGTCGGCGTTTGTCGAGCGCGGGACGGGCGTAATCCTTGGGGAGTACACCCTTGAATGCCTTGTTTTCGCGTTCAAGGGCTGTCATCGCGTTGTCGATCAGTGTGCCGATCTCAGCGCGTTTGGCGTTGTTCTGGAGGTAGTCCCAACGGGCTTCCGGCGGTACCCACGGGATGTTGTCCGCGAGATACTCATCCTTGTCTTCAGGGTCGGCGTGCTTGTTCTCAGATAGTGCCGTGTGTTTCTCAAGGAAAGCATCAGAAATATACTTTAGAAAGATGAGCCCAAGAACGACATGCTTATATTCAGCGGCGTCCATATTGCCACGGAGCTTCTCGGCTGCTTGCCAAAGGCGATCTTCAAAGCCGAGGTGTGCTGAACTTGTTTTCGTTTTTGCCATTTCCACTCCGTATTCTGATCTGATAAATCTGAATCATCAGAAAGCCAATCATAATTACCCGTCAACAGGAACAGCCAGTGTCTTCACGCCTTCTTCCCCAGCACAAGCCTGTCTGGGCGAGTTGATAGAGGGATGATTTGGAGACCTGCAGGTAGGTTGCGAGATCGTCGATGGTCATCACCTCAGGCGACAAGAATGGCGGGCTAACCTGACGGCTACCGGACATATGAAGAGATGGTAGCGGTTGCTGGTCGTAATTGCCTGCAAACGCATGAGTTTGGCGACTACATGATGACATGGGGGCGCAATGAACCACAGCCATTAGAAGTAGGTGCAGTTCAGGCAACTGGTTGTAGGATCGTGAGATAGGCGAGAGTGGAGAATCCAGTAGTGAACTGTAGGTCGATTTGGCCGCCGCCCTTTGGTAAGTCATTGAGGGTTGCTCGAATAGTAATAGAGTCAGGGATGTGAAGGGAGAAATTGCAGGTTGGGATGTCGATGCACTCGATTATCAAGTAATTATCCTTTGGGCGGTTCGATTGCTGATTAAAAGTTGAACGATTCGTTTAACTCCAAAATCGCCGCATCCAATCTCGCCCAGTCCCGCTCAGCATAATGGCGTTTGAGCCCACGCTCCGAGTGACCTAAATACATCTCAGTCACCATTGGATCAATCCGTTCAATCTCGCATGCTGCAGTTTTTCGCAATGCGTAGAAGCCACGATCCTGCGGAATATCAAGTTTCTTCATCAACCGTGTAAATGCCAATCGAACGCAATCGGTCTTCTTGAGAACATCATCCACATATCGCTCATGTACGAGAGGTTGGCCGCTTTCAGAGACGAAGACTCGGTCATCGGGGTCTCCGTTCATGTTTCCATTCTCCATCAACAGCTTGACTGTGAGAGGCCACAGTGCGAACTGGCACTCCACGCCGGTCTTTGAGCGTTGTCGGATTATCCGTCCTTCCTTGAGGTCTACTTCCCTGACTCTGAGATTGGATATGTCCGTTTGGCCCATTCCGCAGCCAAGGGCAAGAACGATAAAAGTTTTCATCCTGTCATTGGCTGTGTCGTATAGAAGATTTATTTCTTCACGGGAAAATCTCTTGATCGTGGGTTGTGGAAGTTGGACTTTGCTGTATCCATCCATGTTCCTAGGCATCTGGTCAACGAGAGCATGCTTGTAGCCCCATTTGATCATGAGTTTGATAATTTCGAGTCTAGACTTGGCCGTCCATAGACTGATCTTCTTGGATCTATTCTTCGACATCGGGCATAGAAGGGTGAAATCCCGATAGTCACTAAGCATCATTTCGTTGAGCGATACGAGTGGTGTGTTTCCGTCGCATAGTTCAACAAAACCAGTTGTTGTCGATTTGATCTTTGCAAATCTAGATGGGCTGATATCATTTCGTTCGTATCTCTTGAACTCATGCTGAAGAAACTTCTCAACGAATTCGGCAATCGTCAGACGCGATACTTTAACTTTCATTGGTTTAGATTCATTTTTTCTCGCGAGAAACTCAAAGTACCGGATCTCGGCTTCTTTGTATGAGCGGTTCAGGTTCTTCGGATCTACTTTTCCGAAATAGATCGCCTTATGGTCAATGATCTTTCTCCATCGCATATCTGTAGATTTGGTTAATACTCTCTTCATTCGGTTTCCTTTCGTTTCATGCGGGTCACACTGGACCGCGGGGTGCTTTGGTTGTCAAGAGATTTCTGATCAAGAAATCGAAAACCATCAATTTTCACAGTTGGCTCATCCTCAGTTGCTGATGACTGATGCCGGGATTCAGCGAGCCATGCGTCAAGGTCAGATGGGATGATGAGGGTGATTGGTCGAGCTCCGGCAGCTGGGAGCCTGACAGTTGGTAAGCCTTCTAGCTCAATCCAGCGACGGATAGTCTTTGCTGAGACGCCGCATGCGTCTGCGATCTCATTAACGGTAAGGGTCGCTCGCCCTTGAGCCCATTGGGTATGGCTTGGTACTGCGTTGTCATTTTCATTGGTCATCGCAGTCCTCCATATCTTGGTCTGCAATTCCCTTTCGACTTCGAGCCGGATTCCCGCCCGTGATACACGCAACAACTTCCTGACTTGTGGATTCAGGCCTCAGGCACTATGATGAATAGATGGGATCTGAGATTAAACGAGTACGGATTGCAACCCTTCGCCCGCACCCTATGAACAAGAAGATTTATGGCTCGCTGACGGATCCAGATCTTGTCGAGAGTATTTCCCAGAATGGGGTTCTCGAACCAATCGTCATCAGTTCGGACCGCCGTGTCGTTTCCGGCCACCGGCGTCTCGCAGCGGCAAAGGAACTCGGCCTCAAAACCATCCCCGCGCGGATGGAAAGATTCGATGACGAGGTGTTGGCCCTGATCGAGTTCAACCGTCAGAGGATCAAGACCTGGACCGAGCGGTACCACGAGTTGCAGATTATCCTCCCCAAGCTCCGCGCGGACGCCGCTGATCGAAGAGCCGCTGGCGCGAAACGCGGGGCGGCGCGGAGGCATAGTCTGCCAGAGACCCACCTGGGTCACAGGCATGGTCATTCGAGGGTGTACGACGAGGCCGCGATGCTGACTGGGCTGAGTCGAGAGAAGATCCGTAAGCTGATCAGGATCCATGAGGCAATTCGGTCCAATGGTGCTTCCAAATCAGTTGCTGACAAGCTGGATGCTGGGGGCCTGACCGTTCATCAGGCGTATCTGGCTATCAAGCGCGTCGAGAACGACGAAACCCGGCGGAATCAGCTCGCATTGGACACGGCAGAAGGGCGATACAACCTCAAAGATCTGATCAAGCCCTTCGATATCTGGTCGTTTCCGAAGCGGGATCGACGATTTGACCTTGCTTTGGATCAGCATGCCGGGGAGTCTGCAGGGTCGCCGCCGCCGCAGATATGGATCAATCTCATCCATTTACTGACCGAGGAGGGCGATCTGGTGGTTGATCTCATGGCCGGATCGGGCACCGCCGGGCGCGTGGCCGAATGGATGCAGCGGCGGTGCTCGTCGTTTGATATCGCTCCGCGCGGGGAGAATGTTCGCAGGCACGATATGACCAAGGGATTCCCAAAGATCGCGGGAACTCCTCGTCTGATCATCCTCGATCCGCCCTACTTCACCCAGAAGTCTTACAGCCGAGCGAAGAACGATCTGAGTAAATCCAAGAGCCTGTCACAATACCTCGGCGCGTTGGACAAGATAATTTCGGCATGCATGGGCGCGTTGTCCAGTGACGGTCATCTCGCGGTCGTGATGGGAAACGGACATTCCGACAGCGAGTTTCATGATCTTGGATTTGAAACGGCGAAGTTGATTGAGAACCACGCCCGGCTAGTCCGCCGCATTTCGGTGCCGTATTCCACGCAGCAACATCAAGGTCATGTTGTTGCCAAGGCGAAGAACAAGAAGCGGTTGTTGTCACTTACGCGCGAGCTGATGATCGCATCGCTTCGATGATGATTGTTTCGTGAATCGAGAAATTTTTCAACTTCAAAGATTTACCTGAAAGTGTAACTGTTATCGGTTATGTTCAGTACTGAATTATCGAACATTGGGTGAGCAGCGTTGCTTAACAATAAAGCATTCGATATTATTTGGAGTTGAATTATGGTTTCACAAATACCGATTCAAGAATCTTTACGTCCCCGAAGATGGGGTGACATGGCACAAGGACTCGACCACCCGACGGTGCGTCTGCTCAGAGGGTATGAGTTTGAGAAAATGCCCAACGCGATACTCATCTATGGGCCGAGCGGGACCGGTAAAACAAGCGCGGCACGCTTAGTCGCTCGCTCGATTTCCTGCTCTGGGAACAGCAAATCCCCCCTTGAGGATCCATGCGGAGAATGCTCCTCATGCAAAGCGATTCTGACATCACTGCGATGGAGCGACAACAACATCAGCGAGATAGATTGCACAAAGGGCACGCCGGTTGATGTCATCGTCCGGATCAAGGAAACGGTGCGATACACGCCAGCATTCTCGACTACCAAGTTTCGCGGACGGATTATTCTGCTCGACGAGGTGCATCGGAATGAGGGCAAGCTTGGGAACCGGTTGCTCAAGTTTATTGAGGACAATCAGGACGTCATCTTCATACTGATGACGACGGAGCCGGGACAGCTGAGCGAGCCGCTCAAGCAGCGGTGTTTGAATGTCCGGTTCGAACCGCCTCCTGAGAAGAGCATGACTCGATGGTTGGAGAACGCCGCCTCGGTTGTTGGCATCAATCTAGCTGCGGGAGTCGCTCAAGATATTGTTCGAGTTGTCGGACGAGTCCCAAGGCTAGCGATCACGGTGATGGCCGCGGCCAATGCGGTTGCACAAGACATTGTGACCCTTGATGATGTGGAGGTTGCCAAATGCAATACCATCATATAAACCGACAGGAAGCCGTGAAGCGTGCCGAGATGATCCTGGACAATAAAGACCCATGGGGACATATCTGTATGGATCTGTGTGATCTCGGGTTTGCCCAGGATCTGAGAGTGGCATCCCTTGTGTACTTGACGGCAACGTCAAGGCTGATCGACAACCCGATTTGGACAATCATTACCGGCGCGAGCGGGAGCGGTAAGTCAAAGGCTCGATCAGAGATTGCAAAGTGCATCCCGGAGACTGATCTGTTTGATGTCACAGAGATGACCCCACAAGCCCTCATCCGTCTCCCTGGTGCTCAGGGTGACGGCGTAGATTTCACCAACATTCTGTTCGTGAAGGATGAACGAGAGAGCAAATCAGTCGATCCTGGGTATTTCAGGAGTCTCTACGAGGACCGGTATGTCAATAAGCTTGTCGCGTCGGGGCGAAGTTCAGTCATGCTGAGGCTTAATGGCTGTCCCGCCTTTATTGAAACGACGACGGCGTCACGGGTGCATGACGAGGATCAGAACCGCCGGATTGTGCTGGCCGTGAATGAACACCCCAGCAAGATGAGGTCGATCATGAACCTGATCGCAAGTAAAGCGGCTGGGCGTAGCACAAGATCAAATGAGGATATTCAACGCATCCATCAGCAGATGCAGAGTGTTCTCCCAAGACAGTCGGCAATTGATGTTCCATTTGCGACACGGATAGTAAATATGAGTGAAGAGAATGTGGCAGGTCCGGAATCGCTAAGGGCATTTCAGCAGTTGCTTTCTGTGACGAAGACAGTGGCGTTGCTGAACTATCGACATCGCCGGACCACGGATCATGGTGCGATTGTCGCGACGGAGGCCGATTACGAAATCGCCCACGGGTTGCTTGATCCCATATTTAGGAGCCGGGCTCTTGATCTGCCGGAACAGTCTGAGAAGTTGCTCCGTGTGATAACCCAGAATGTTTCTAAGCTCCCGATCAATGATCCACGCAGGAACGGGTTTACAAGGAACGACATGGCAGTCTGGTCAAAATTGAGCAAGACGACGCTCGAACGACGTGTTAATGATTTGGTTCCTCGTGATCATTTGATCAGCATTCAGTCGGGCGGTCGTGGACGAAAGCACCAGTACATACTCAATACTGATTGGGAGTCCACTCTCAACGGCGAGTCGATCTTTGTTCCTCCATCGGATCTTTGAACATTTAGTCTTCTAGAACGAGCAATACGCTCCTGTGATGAACTGTACTCTGATTTAAACGCCCGTTGAATGCCCATGCAGATTGGGCATTTGACGGGCTTTGGAGTGGACATGCAAACAGCCCAAAGGCGGAACGCTTTCGTACTGGAACTGGTGCTTGGGTTGATACCTACATCGTGTTGTACAGGATCTACTTCTCGCGGAAATTTATTGCCCGAAGAGACATGAAACGAAATCTTCATTGTACAAACAAGAAATGTTTCCAGATTTCGGGTCAGAGTGGGGCGGGGGCTTGCTCAACCCTCCCGGGTTTCGCTATCACTTCGGTCATCGGAAGACCGACGACCGGATCACCGGACTTCTTTGTTTATTCTCTCAATCAAGAGAAACAAGACTGGGATTGATTGTTGTTCTGATCCGACCGCATTTGCGGTTGGATGCGTTTTCCGAAGGGAAACGCTGAGCGGTGCATGATGCGATTGAATCGCTGATGCTCTGTTTGACTGTTGGACACACTGATTGCGAATGCTGTCGCATGTGTTGGATGACGCCCCTCCCGCCGAGACGGGAGGGTGTTAAAAAAAAATGATAAGCCTCGGCCTTCGATCTCCGATTCTGAGTGTCGCCAAAATCAGGAAGGCCTACGAACTTTTGCAGCCCGCCGTTGATCCTCAACAGAGTTGAGCCATCAGATAGGCGAGGAGCCGGAAGGCTCAAAGTCCAGGGCGTGGCCGCGGCCATCACCAGGAGAGGGAGGAGTGGGATACCCGCCTCGTTGACCCCTCGTCGGGGCCCCAAAACTACTGATTAATCCATTCGTATTGGCCGGATACAGCATTCAGCTCAGATTGAGTTGTCGAGGAGCACATAAAAACGCTCTCCTCCGACTCCGTGCAAATCGAAAGAGAGCTGAAAAACATGAGGGGTTTTTCATTGTTCGGTGACGAGATACACGGTCGTCTATATGTGATTCGACCATCTGTTTGAATAGGCCTTCCGTATTCCAATAAATTATTCGCGAAAAATGTTCAGACACTATTGAAGGTGTCTGGTCGACGGTAGTTGGCGATGTTCAGGTATGACGGATTATGAAAATGCCAAAGCAATAAAGATAAAATATCTAAGGTACATACAGGAATTCGTATGGTTTAGCCCTATTCCTGAAAAATTGTCGCGGGATCAAAAATAAACTACGAAAGTGCGAATTGCAGGCTTGACATTGTTATTGCTCCATGTTAAGTACACACCGAAAGTATCAAATGCCCACAAGGAGAAAGAAATGGATAGCCCAAATGAGAGATGCCGGTTTACTGAGAATGAGGTCGACTCCGTATGCGAGTCGCTGGTGCGTTGGACTCAAAGGCATGAGGGCGTACTGGTGCTCGCCACAATGCTTGAGCTTGACCCGAAGGCCCCGGTAGAAGCTCTCTCGCCTCAAGCGTTCTTTGCGGCTGAGATAGACGGATTCGAGGATGTCGAGCTTGCCGCGTTGTTTGCACAGCTTCAAGCAGCCATCAGCATGGTTGCCCGAAAGTATGCGGTCCAGTCATCAATGGGGCCAAAGAGATTCGGCCAGATCGTCAATGAATGCAGGACCCGGATGCTTCAAGACAATGAATTGAGCTCAAATGACGATCCCGAATAGTTCACCGAAAAGCAGAGATTGAACTGCTCATCGTTGAATCCTCAGGATTGTTGATTGTTTGAGTGAAATACGGAAATTCAGAAAGGGATCTTTGTATGCCTACCAGAACACATCTATGCGGACAGGATCTGCCGAAATCAAATGGCCAAATCGAAGGAGGGGGTGTTCCCCGACGACGTGGACGACCAGCAAGGCAGATTCAAGTAGCGATTGCCCATAGGGGTGTTGATACTGATGAGGAAACAAAATATGAAGAATCTATCCGGCTTGTGATCGCCTCGATTGTCCGTCGTCGGATGAAGAAAACGGAGGAGATGACATGAGAAAGTCAAATCTCAATGGAAAGTGGGCAGTGCCGCTGCTCAGATGCTCAACGGTTGAGCAACAAGATACCTCAATCGATGACCAGCACGGATCGATTGCCAAGTTTGCAGAAGATTACGGGATGATCTTGTCGGATGTTCCTATCCGCATGGCGGGCAAATCGGGTTCCATCAAGAAGAATCTTGAAGGTATGGTCAATGAGGTAATCGAGCGTAAGCAAAGCGGGGAACGGATTGATGTGCTGGTGTTCTTTGAGCAGAGTCGCTTTGGACGAGCCGGACCGTTGCACTTCGGCAAGATGGCTGAAAAACTGGCCGATGCAGAAATCGAGCTCGCAGAAACAGATGGGTATATGGAGGACGCGGGATCCAGAACCTTTCAACGATTGATTAAGGCTCAGTTTGCATGCGAGCAGGCCAAAAGCATTTCTTTGGCATCTGCACGGGGATCGCAGTTCTCTCTCCAGCAAGGGCGTCGTGGCCATGCGACTCGAGCACCTTATGGGACAGACAAGCTCTATATGAACTCGATGGGTGAACCCAAATGCATATTTCGTCGAGCGACAGATGGCACTCGATACCAGCTTGATCCAAGTACAGGAAAGATCATTGAGACCTACGAGTCGGGTGTGCGAGGATATCGAAAGTCTTCCCTTGAAATAGACACGCTCACCATTGGAGACCCGAAGCATCGGGAAGTGGTTTGTCGGATTTATAGACTCAAGCTCGAAAACGGGCATGGACCATATCTCATCGCTCGTATGCTTAACGACGAGGGCATTCCGTCACCAACCGGGAAAAAATGGCTTCCGCAGTCTATCAAAGAGATTCTCAATAACGAGGTGTACACCGGATTTGCGTATGCCAACCAGTATGGTGGAGCCATCTATTTCAATCATGCTCAGGATATGCCCATTCCAGTTGGGCATTCTGGCGGAAAGATTGTTCGAGGTATCCGCCCGGAAGAGTATTGGCATCGGGTTGAGTATCCCGAGTTTATTGATTTCCTTCCCGCGGATCTTCGTTCTGCTGCGATTGAAATGCACGCGGTCCGCCGCGGACGAATCAAAGACGGATACATCCAGAAACCTAATAAGAAGAATGGGCGACGGGTGTATCTACTCTCTGGAATCCTCACTGAGAAAACGACTGGTAAAGAAATGAAAGCGGTCAATAGTGGTGCGAACAAAAGGATCTACTACAAGGTCAAGGGCATTGCACCAACATCTAAAGATTCTCTACTCCGTCGCCGAATCCCATCAGCTCTCGTCGAGAAGGCGGTGCTCGATGAGATCGAGTCATTGCTCTGCAGCTTGTCGAATCTCAAGTCTTTGATTGTGGAAGAGATCAAAAAACAAGAAGACGCCTCCCGCAGCGAGCATGGCGAGTTGGAACGGCTCGAAAGCGAGCAGCAAAAACTCAAGAAAAAATATGCATTGCAGATGAATCAACTCGGCGGATCGATGGATGATCTTGTACAGGAATCGCTCGATCAAACTCAACGGCAACTGCAATCGATTGATGACCGTATTAATCAGATCGCTATTGGTCATCGATTGACCGAATCAGAAATCAACGAGATTGCAGATGGAGTGATCGAGGATCTTCGCCCATTGCTCGATGAACTCTCGGGCACCGGGGATGTAGGCCTCCGCAAAATCGTCGAAGCCTTTGTTGGTTCTGCAGTCGTCGATTTAGTTGAGGGGAAAGTCGATTTTGAATTCATCATACCCAATGAAGTATTGATGCAGCGATATAGGAGCAGGGGCCCAGCATCCAGTCCGGGACCGGCATCAGGATGCCAGGCCCTCTACCGAAAACCCATCACACTGTCCACCAGAGCGGTTTTGATCCCTGATAAATGCCGAGGTCGCTGTTGGGATCCGTTTGTTGCCCAAGGTTGTCAGAAATGTCACCGAAAACCACGCGCTGCCTGATGTAGGTAGGCCAAGAGCTGTTTAAGACAGTTTGAAGTTGGAATCGTGCTCGTCTTGACGGGCGAGCGCGATCTTTGCACACCATCCCAATAGAAAGGAAAGTAAACGCAATGGCTGATAAACGAAAAAAAGGACTGACAGATGTTGAACGAGCAATTTTATCAAAGCTCGATCAGGGACTCAAAGAGGGCACTATGACCGATCTGCAGCTCGCTGCAAAACAAATCGCCAAGCTGTGGAATGAGGAACACACAGCGTTTCAATCTCAACTCATTGTCAGAGCGGAAAGGTGGAGAAGGGCCTACAACAAGGCAAGATTGATTTTCCGTAGAACCGCTATGCATGAGGCCGCTGCATTAATGCGGCTCATGCATATCCCGGGAATAGATCCTCCGATCAAGGAAGACATGTCTGTTGTCGCGGGGCGAAGGAACCCGGTGCTCCCGAGCTTGCATCATGAAGTGCCGAAAACAGAAATTTCCGCGGAAGAAATGGGAAGATTCATGGAGCTGATGGAGACCGAGTCGTTCGTTGACATCTTCGACTATGGGAACAAGATTATCAATGACCAACTCTACCGTCCACCATTGGTCTGGATCCAGAAGAAGCCGGTCTTCTATGACGAGGCTCTGGTCCTCTATCAGGACAGCGGCATTGATCGCCTATGGGATGAACCATCAAGATCTCCAGAAATCGCTTTGGCCTTGGATTTGGTCTTGATTGTTTCGCTTGCATCAACCAAGTGGACATGGACGATCAGCGATGACTACTTGGGTAGATTGCCTCCAAAGCATCCCATGAAGACAACCATTAAGGGGCGGCCAGGCTGGAAAGAGCTCACAGCGATTCTAGCAGAAGCTTCGTTGCTTCAGCTCAGGGCTGGTCAGACATGGGAGCTGACAGAGGCTGGAGAGAATGTGGCCAAAGGTCTCACTGCACAATGGGCGGACGCTGACGGCCAATAAGTTGTACACTGATCAGGAGAAAGCTGATTCATGAAGCATCGTCAATCTATAACCAAGGATGTGTTCCTCACCGCCATGGAATGCCCTACTAAGGGGTGGTTCTTGCTCCATGGGGATGGAGGAGACGATCCAACGGAAGGCGATCTGCTTCGAATGGCGGAAGGGCAAGAGGTTCATCGCAGGGCACAGTCGCTCCATCCAGAAGGCGTCTTTGCCGGTAACGAGGCCAAGACCAATGAACTGATTCTCGATAGCTCAATCAAGCTGATCTTTGAGGCGGCGTTCAAATTGGATGGGTATGCAGCGAGGGCTGACTGGATCAGGCGGGTTGAGGGAGGCTGGGTCATCGGTGAAGTTAAATCTAGCCTACACAACGAAGATGAGACGGCTGGGCGGCATGTCGAAGATATCGCCTATACGACGATGGTGCTCCGTCGCGCCGGGTTGCCTGTCAAAGGATGCGAAATCGTGCTTATGAATCGTGAATGGCGTCTCGGTATGATCGATGAAGAACTCTTCGTGGTGACGGATATCACCGATGAGGCGACTGAGAAGGCTGATTCGTTTAATCAGAACTGGGAACAGTTCAGGATTCTATTTTCGCGGAAAGAGAAACCGGCTCCTCATCTGAAATGGGCATGCCGGAACTGCGATTACTTCGCTGATGATTGTCTAGGGAAGGGCGTTCGGGATCCAATCTTCCACCTGCCCCGTCTGAACGAAAAAAGATTCGATGAACTGATCGATATAGGGGCGTTGTCAATCCATCAAATACCGACAGAGTACAAGCTTTCAGAGACCCAAGAGGTTGTAGCAACGGCGATTCGCTCGGGCACGCTGCAGGCGGACGCTGAATACATAAAGGAGGCGTTGGATGAGGTTGTTTGGCCTGCGGGGTATCTGGATTTTGAGACCGTCAAGACAGCGATCCCGTTGTATGCAGACATCGCGCCGCATGAGCAGATCGTCACGCAGTACTCCATGCATATTCGAGATCATGACAAGGCCGATTTAGAGCATCGGGATTATCTTGCTGACCATTCGAGAGATTGTTGTCGTGAGCTCGCGGAGAGGTTGCTTGTTGATACCCAAGATTGCGAGACAATTTTTGTCTACAGCTCATTCGAGAAGACCGTGCTTAGGAAACTTTCGATCAGGTTTCCTGATCTTGCTCAGGATCTAGAAAGTTTGGGATCCAAACTATTTGACCTCTTGCCGATTGTTAGGAACGGATATGTCCATCCAGATTTCAAGGGTAAATCTAGCATCAAAGTAGTGCTTCCGGTTGTAGCTCCAGATTTGTCGTATGAAGGGTTGACGATCAACAACGGCGATGCCGCAGTTGCTGCGTTTGCTCACCTTGCGATGGGGAAGATTAATCCAAGCCGAGTTGAAACCGTTCGGTCAGATTTGCTTGGGTATTGCGAACTCGATACGCTGGCGATGGTGCGGTTGCATGAAGGGTTGCGAGGATGAAGTAGAAATCAATCGAATCTCATACACCATTTGTGGTCCGAGTACTCTCATATTCCAAATGTCTTCAATCTGACTAACGGTCAATAGTCATTCTACAAGCAGTTGGATTTCTTGATATTCAGCTATAGCTTTGGGAATAAGCTTCCATGATTTGCCGATCCGACAAAGCTGGGTGCTGTACTGACTAAGGGAGTGTAAAAAATGGGAGCAGGTCAGTATGGCAATTAACAGCCAATAGCTGAGATATGATTAAAATCAAGCATCCATTCTGGGACGGATCCCAGTTCTATCGCAAGATACTGTTTAGCTCGACTCGAAGCCACATAAAATGCATTTTTATCACGTGTAGACAAATTGTTTATCTCTTGACCCCATCTTGGTGATGGGTCTGCATAGATAACAGCGTCAAATTCTAATCCCTTTGTGTCATAAACAGAAGCCAGTACAATTGAATTCTCTGAGGCAATTTTAGATGAAGGTATTCCATCTTTAATCCTGCAGACACGGATCAGAATATCTGATAGATGCTCTTCAAGTTGATCAGATATTTTATCAAGTTGACTTGAATCCAGATCTCTGTCATAGAGCAATCCCACTGTTATACCTGGAGTTTGAGTTAGCCAATCTCGGATACACTTCGCAGATTCCTCGCACACTAGGTTCCAAGAATTAGTATGTGTAACGCTGGGGCAAGGTCCACTCCAAACTGGAGATGGTTTCCAAATTGGAGGCTCGTTGAAGAGCCACTCATGAAGTTCAGCTAAATAGGAACCTAGTTGAAAGGATTGTCGGTAGTTGATATCAAAGGCTCGGTGATCCAACTCCATTTGCTGAAGTTCGCCCCAATGTTCAATTCCAGTTCCAGTCGTTAAATTTTGCCGAAGATCACCGGAAAGCGTAAATGATCCACCCTTAGAAATTAACGCATTCAGTGTGTCAAAATGGCAAGGGGATAGGTCTTGTGCCTCATCGACTACAATATGTGTCAGATCAGGCATCACACCGCCTACGAATGGTTTTTTGTCACTGCTGAGTGCAATTTTCGAGCCCAGCCAAGCAGCTGCCATTGCATCATACTCACTATAGCTAGGGTTCTCTCCTTTGTATTGCTCTCTCCATTTCTCATCAGCCTTTTTAACGCTGTCCTCTGTCAAACCATCAGCAACTGCTGATGCAAGTAGAGTTTGATAGGCATCAGTTCCGAACATGGACTGGACAATCCCTTTGCGATTCAGTAACTCTTTAAAAACCTTATCAATTATTGGCTTGCATTTTTCAAACTCAACTTGTTCAGAATGTGAAGCAAGTGTTCCCGGGCCGGCTTTACTCCGCCAGAAGTTGAGTGCTCGTGATAAATTCACACCATTTGTCAGCGTGTAGCCTTCAAGCTCAGCATTGTTCACTTGGACCAGCCATTTTTCGAATATGTCGATGACGCTTGTAAGATTGCTGGAAACCTTTTCAAGATTATTTTTGAGTTGTGCTTTACGAGATCCCCAAGTTGCCGATGCATGAACTTGAAAACCTGCCCAATAAGCACCAAGCAGTTCACGCCTAGCTTTTGTTCGTGCAAAATATCCTGGGCGATCGACAACAAATCTTCCTGAAAGTGTTCCTGCTTCCCGGCAAATCCCTCGGAAGAAATCATCCGTGGTGCTGACAGTTACTCCCTGAATTCCAATAGATTCGACAAGCCGTTGAAGATAGTTCACCATCTCTGAGTTGAATACAAGGACCTTCATACTAGAAGGGGTATGAAACGGTTTGTCTTGGCCCTGCTTGAGATTTAGTTGATCCCACTGTTGATCTATAAGACAAGCAATACGCATTATCCCAATGCTTGTCTTGCCACTCCCGGGCGGACCTTCGATTAGTACATTGGAATAAAAAGGCAAGTGCATTGCCTCCCGTTGTGGTGAGTCAGCAAGAACCACAATATCTTTGAGGCCAAACGACTCAGCAGTTTTGTACTCGATTGGAGGTGGAGTATCAGGCAACGATGTGGTGAGAGTATTTACTGTACTAGCATCAAAATCTTTAAGCTGTTCTTCATGGTCAAGATAGACTTCGCCACAATGAAGTCTGTAATTTGCTTCTTCCACCTCGGGTATGTATTGCCTTGCCTTCACAGATGGTCCGACGGTATATTGAGTGGCTCTTTTACTTAATCTACGTGGCGGAATTGACTCGGTATGGCCAATCGGCTTATCAATTAGATCTTTGCATAGCTCGTTCGTCCAGCAGATCGCAGTCCATCCGGGGCCTTCAATTTGGCCGTCAATCCCGCGTGCTTCAGTAACTAAGAATGCTAATTCTTCATCAGAAGATCCATCCGATACATTTGTGTCGATTCGAGCAAAATATAGCAACCGCTGGATTGCTTCTAGTCCTCTGGTCTGTTGTTGTTTCCACGAGTTAAAATCAGCGGCTCCACTTGGATTACCAGTTATATCAGGAACAATTTCTCGATTGGTTGACAATGCTCGTGCTTGTTTTGCAGCCTGTAGCAATTCGCTGCTCAGAGATTTGTCTTGCTCAATATTCCTGCGGAGTTCAATAAGATCGATGTTGCGTGATGATTTGTTGGGCGTCTCTATTTCAGAATCCATATTCTGTCCTTTACCCTAGGCATAACACTTAAAAAATAAATTGCTTGATTCACTGGTCTATCCATAATGATAGGAGGGCAATGCCCCCCTGTATTCCATCGAATGTCTTTGGCATGGAGGACAAAAGGCGGAAGCAGCAGATGTTCTTATACACATTATTTGACCCGTTCCCTGACCCGCTTTGGGTCCAAACCAGTCCATACCAGTCCCATCGAATATTCAATTGCAGTGTTTAAACGCAGATTCAAAGGCATACACAGTCCGTCACATGGCAGAGGTCGTAGGTTCGAGTCCTATTACGCCCATTCAATGAAAACGCCGCAGACCGATTCGGTTGCGGCGTTGTTCTTTTTGTGCGATTCAGGTTCAACTCAAGATCGGATCACCAGCCCAGGAGATATCCAAAGATGAGCGGGGCGACAATGGTTGCGTCGGACTCAATCACGAACTTCGGGGTGTCGATCGCGAGTTTCTCCCATGTGATTTTCTCGTTGGGGACCGCTCCGGAGTAGGACCCATAGCTGGTCGTGGAGTCAGAGATCTGGCAGAAGTATCCCCAGAGCGGGACTTCTTCTTGAAGGTCCTGACGGATCAAAGGCACCGCGCAGATCGGGAAATCGCCCGCGATGCCGCCGCCGATCTGGAAGAATCCGATGCTTGATTTCGCGGACGCTTGCTTGTACCAGTCAATGAAGCTGGTCATGTATTCGATCCCGGACTTGATCCCGGTCGCGTCTGGGAGATCGCCGGAGACGACATGGGACGCGTAGATGTTGCCGCAGGTCGAATCTTCCCATCCTGGGACGACGATGGGGAGGTTGCGTTCCGCAGCAGCGAGGAGCCAAGAGTTCTTTGGGTCCGCTTGGTAGGAGTCCTTGAGTTCACCGGAGAGCAGCATCTCGTAAAAATGCTCGTGGGGGAGTTTGCGGTTCCCAGCTTTGGCATCCGCGATCCAGCGTGGGAGCAGCGTACGCTCCATGACACGGAACGCCTCGTCTTCCGGGATGCAAGTATCCGTCACACGGTTGAGACCTCGATCGAGCAGTTTTTGTTCGTCTTCGGGTGTGAGGTCGCGGTAGTTGGGGATCCGCTCGTAGTGATCATGCGCGACGAGGTTGTAGACATCCTCCTCGAGGTTTGCGCCGGTGCACGAGATCGCGTGGACTTTGTCTTGTCGGATCATCTCCGCGAGTGAGCGTCCGAGTTCAGCGGTGCTCATCGCGCCGGCGAGCGATACGAGCATCTTGCCCCCGCTCTGGATGTGGGTTTCGAATCCACGCGCGCTGTCCAGGGTCGCCGCGGCGTTGAAGTGTCTGTAATGCTCTTCCATGAAGGATCGAATGGTCATCGGTGGGGTCCTCAAGATCAAAGTAATTTGGTGGGTAGTCTAGACCGATCCTTGAACTGCAGGCACCGACCGAATCTATACTTCGCAATGAACAAAGCCGCTCCAACCACCCCTGCTGTCCAACCGACTGATTCTGTGCGTTCGTCCGATGAGTGGACCGCTCAGGATGCCTCGGATTTCTACCGCGTTCCCCAGTGGGGGGGCGGCTATGTCGGCGTGAACGACGCTGGACACCTTCAACTCCAGCCCGGCGGGGAATCGGGACCGAAGGTTGATCTGCACGAGATCGTGAGTGGACTCTATGAGCGTGGGATCAATACCCCTGTGTTGCTCCGATTCAGCGACATCATCGAGCACCGTCTCAACTCGATCAACAACGCGTTCCAGAGTGCGATCAAGGACAATGATTACAGAGGTGCTTACCAAGCGGTGTACCCGATTAAGGTGAACCAGCAGCACCAGATTGTCAACGAGATTGCTCACTACGGCCGCGGTCTTGGGTTCGGTATGGAAGTCGGTTCGAAACCCGAACTCCTCGCGGTCATGGCAATGACCACAACCAATCCGAACCAGCTCATTGTGTGCAATGGTTTCAAAGACGCGCAGTACATCGAAGCGGTGATCCTCGCGCACAAGCTTGGTCGTCGGATCATTCCAGTCATCGAAAACCTGCGCGAGCTTGATCGGATCATTGATACCGCTGAACGCTACGGCGTTCGACCCACCATCGGTGCGCGCGTCAAACTCGCAACCACCGGATCAGGACGGTGGGGGTCTTCAACAGGAACAAAGAGCAAGTTCGGGATGACCATCACCGAGCTGCTCCGTGCTGTCGAAACGCTCCGAGAGCACGGCATGGTGGATTGTCTTGACCTGATCCATTGCCACTCGGGATCGCAGCACCAAGACATCGGGACCATCAAGTCTGCAGTCACCGAGTTGACACACACCTTTGTCCAACTCCGCAAACTCGGAGCGAAACTGACTTACCTTGATATCGGAGGCGGTCTGGGTGTGGACTACATGGGTGGCCGTGCTGATGCGGCGTCATCGATGAACTACACGCTTGATGAGTACGCATCGGATGTGGTGTACCGCGTGGGATCGGTCTGCGATGCCGCGGAGATGGAGCATCCGACGATTGTGACAGAGTGCGGCCGAGCGATGGCGGCGTATTCGTCGTTGCTGGTATTCGATGTATTGGGTTCGTCTGGACCCAGCGACATTATCAACCCACCTGTCGAAGTTGGAACCGTTCAGCACGATGCTCCGCAACCAGTGCGGGACCTTGACGCGACCCTCCAGATTGTGCGAGGGGATGCACCGCACCTTGTCGCGAGCTACCACGATGCGATGCGTGCGAGGGATGAAGCGACAACGCTGTTCTCGCTCGGATACCTCACGATTGAAGAGTTGGCATTCGCTGAGCGGTTGTTCTGGACGATCTGCCAGCATATCCAGATTGCATGCCGCGGACTCGAGGTGATTCCCGATGAGCTGAGCGATATCGAAGAACTCATGAGCGAGGTGTACTTCTGCAACTTTTCGATCTTCCAGTCACTCCCGGACTCATGGGCGATCGACCAGTTCTTCCCGATGATGCCGATCAGCCGATTGAACGAAAGACCTGATCGTCGAGCGATCCTTGCGGACATCACCTGCGATTCGGATGGTCAAATCAACGACTACATCAATCCCGAAGGTGGCTTAGCTCCGACCCTCCCTGTTCACAAGCTGAACTCAGACGACATCTACTACATCGGAGCGTTCCTCGTAGGTGCGTACCAAGAAACCCTCGGCGATCTCCACAACCTCTTCGGAGATGCACACACCGTCCATATCAAGCTCGACGAGAATGGCTGGGCAATTGATGAACTCATCCGAGGTGACACCGTCCGACAAGTCCTCTCGTATGTACAGTACGACGCGAGTGATCTGGCAAGAGCACTCGAACGCGAATGCGAGCACGGCGTACGCGCCAAGTCATTGACCGTGTCCGAAGCACGCACCATGCGTCGTTTCTATGAGTCGGGGTTGGAGGGGTACACCTACCTCGATCCTGATATTGAACTGACCTGAACAGGTGTTCAATACCGAAACTGAAGGAATCCAAGTTGTCAAACTTCCTCGATATCCCTGTAGAGTTCAGCCATCCAGAGACTTCGTCTGTGCACATTATCCCTGTGCCGTACGACATGACCTCGACCTATCGCAAGGGTGCGGATCGCGGACCTCAAGCGATCATTGATGCGTCGGCGCAGGTGGAGTGGTTCGATATCCCAACGCGGAGTGAGCCGCACCTCAAAGGCATTCACACGCAAGAAGCGGTCGCGTGTTCTGAGCCCGACCCGATCCATCTGGCGCCGATGGTTCGTGATCGCGTCGCGGCGGTGTTTGATGCGGGCAAGCTCCCTGTGGTGCTTGGTGGGGAGCATTCCGTGTCAATCGGCGCGTTTGAAGCTGCGGCAGAGAAGTTTCCCGGCAGTCTCACCATCGTCCAGATCGACGCGCATGGCGATACCCGAGAGTCTTACCACGGCTCGACCCACAACCACGCCTGCGTGATGGCGCGTGCACGCGATCTCGCTCCGATCCTGCAGATCGGTATCCGAGCGATCGACAAGGTCGAAATGGACGCAATGGAGGCGAGCAGGACCTTCTTTGCTCATGACATCCTCAATGCACCAGATGACGGCTGGATGGACGATGTGACCGATCTGCTCACCGAACATGTCTACCTCACCATTGATCTGGATGGACTGGATCCCTCCATCCTTCCATCCACCGGGACCCCAGAACCTGGGGGGCTGGACTGGCGGACCGTCAACACGCTGATCCGCAGAATCGCTGGGAACTCGAAGATTGTGGGCTTGGATGTGGTCGAACTGTGCCCGACGGACCACCACGCGAGCGATTTCATCGCCGCCAAACTGGTGCTCAGAGCGATCGCGGAGTGTCAATCCGCTCATCTGTAGGACAGGATGGCATCGGTGCGGGATTCGAAATTGGGCGTAAAAACAACAAATCCCCGTCAAAAACGGGGATTGTGAAGCACGCGCGGAAGGATTCGAACCCTCAACCTCCTGATCCGTAGTCAGGTGCTCTATCCAGTTGAGCTACGCACGCATGCTCGCCTCGAGTGATCTTGGCGAGGGGTACGGTAAGCCCATATTCGGGGTTTGGCAAGTTGAAATGTGGTTCTTGCTTGATTTCTTTTACTTGATGGTGAACAATATCGACCCAGCGTGGGGTTCCGCGTTGGTTGGACTATCAAGGCACCATTGCCGAAGGATGCAGACCGTATGGCTCACTCGAACTCAGCAAAGAAGCGTATCCGTCAGAACATGAAACGCCGTGCCCTCAACCGCTGGCGCATGCGCAACATGCGTGTTGCGATCAAAGAGTTCGAGGACAGCATTTCAAACGGTGGAGACGCAGTCGCTGCGTACCGCAAAGCCGCTTCAACTGTCGACCGCACCGCTCAGAAGGGTGTCATTCACCGCAACCAAGCAGCGCGTCGCAAGAGCCGCATGAACAAGCGCCTCAAAGCACACGCAGGCTAATCGGCCTTGTGTACATTTTGAATCATCAGATGCCCGACCGTGCTGGTCGGGTTTTTCTATGCTTATGATCAGTCCCCTTACACGAATCGTTTTATCAGATCCCGCTGTCACCAATGTCCCCATCGAAGCATACAACCGAGTCGATGCTCCCGAATCAATCGGGAGTACCTCAGCGACCGATGCTGGCGCGTGACAGTTATTTTGCGTTGTCGATGCGGCCATTGCCAATGCTGGTGTTCTTGCTCCCCATTATCCTGTTGTACGAACTCGGATCATTGGGGGTCTTTGGGCCTGTCAAGGATTCGCTCGAAGCGCATCGGATGCTTGTGAGATTCTTCGACCTCTTCGGTGTGGTAGGTCTACATCTTCCGGCATTGGCATTGGTGACGATGCTCGTGATGCAGCACATTTTGAGCCGCGATCCGGTTCGATTATCCGTGTCAGTCTGGCTGAAGATGATCACAGAGTCCGCGTTTTTGACCGGCCCACTGATTGTGATGGTGATGGTGCTCAAGCCGATCGGTGCCGGCGAGCTTGTGATGCAAGCAGCTGACAGCATCCCGGACCAATCCCAAGCGAGCCAGTTCATGCTCGCGCTGGGCGCGGGATTGTACGAGGAGATGCTCTTTCGTCTTGTGCTGATCACGATGATCCACTTTCTCATTGCTGATGTGTTCGGATTCAGCGAAACCAAGGCGTTCTTTATCGCGATACTGCTTTCATCAGTCGCGTTCGCGTGGTATCACGATCAGATTTTCATGCTCGATGGATCACTCAACTTCAGGATGGCATTCTTCTACTTCCTCGCGGGGATGTATTTCGGAATCCTGTTCTTGATGCGAGGTCTTGGAATCGCGGTGGGGGTGCATCTTTTTTATGATCTTTTGGTGCTGGTGATCATCCCATCCTTCGATAGTCAAACGGGTTGAATCGCGTATTCGTGCGTTGATCTGCATGCGATTGAGCGCAGGGTGTCAATTCCCTCGGCGGATGACTTGACGGGGGATAAATAGGGAATACAGTACCCCCTGTCCGATCGGCCCCATCGTCTAGCCTGGTCCAGGACACCAGGTTTTCATCCTGGTAACGCGGGTTCAAATCCCGCTGGGGTCATTCTTTCCGCTTGAGATTTGATTCTCGCGTCGCTGCTGAGATGCTTGAGAACGCTGAACAGTTGGTTCTACACGACTTGAGCACCCCCATCAATCCGAATCACAACGATCAGATTTCAAAGTGATGTTTGCATTACATGGTCCGATCATCTTCGCACATTTTGGCGGAATTCATCGGATTCGGCAAATTACGCAGGAGTCCTTCGAGTCATGTGTTATTTGGACCAGGGTATTTATGCCCTGCGTCTAGATTCCATTGCTTGTGCTAAACAGCTTTCTGTAGCCCGCCGATACTCGTTCTCTGGAGGTGCTATAGATGCCCAAGCTTGACCAGTCTCATTTCTCGCTCGATGTGAACAACGCAGATGATCTCGAACTGATCGAGATGTTCCTTGGAGAACTCCCGAATCGGATCGATTCGCTCCATGAAAGCGTGAAAACGAATGATTTTTCGCAGTTGAATCGGCTCGCGCATCAGCTCAAAGGAGCGGCGCCGAGCTTTGGTTTCGATCCGATCGGATCCGCTGCTGCGGATCTAGAAGAACGGATTAAAACCAGCAACATCGAGATGCTCCAGATGGATCACATCCGTACCGAGTTCGATGCATTGGTGTCCGAGTGCAGCGCATATCTGAAATACATTGATTCCTGAATCACGATGAACTGAATCCACCTCTTTAGGGATGATGATCCGGACATGACCAGCACGCAACAATCTCAGCTTGACCAAACACCGGTCGTCTTGCTTGTAGACGACTCGGAGTTTGTACATCGGTTGTTGAATGCGCGGCTGAAAACCGAGTCCATCTCAATTGTCAGCGCGGTCAATGGTGAAGAAGGACTGAAAATTGCCAAAGAGCAACTCCCAGCATTGATCTTGCTAGATCTGGAAATGCCTGTCATGGACGGGTTCGAAACTCTCCGCCAGTTGATGGAAGATCCTGCAACGCGCAATATCCCAGTCATCGTGCTCTCTGGTCAGGACACCACGCAAGACAAGGTCACCGCGTTCGATCTGGGCGCGAGTGACTTTGTGTCGAAGCCTTTCGAGCTCACCGAGCTTCGCGCACGGCTCCGCAGCGCATTGCGGATTTCAACCCTCTTGCGGATGCTCGAACAGCGTGCACAGATTGATGGTCTTACAGGCCTCTACAACCGATCGCACTTTGACATGCGATGGAAAGAGGTTTACGAAAGCAGCATCCGTCACGGCAAGAGTCTCTCGCTGGTCATGATTGATATTGACAACTTCAAATCGGTCAATGACACCTTTGGGCATCCCGCTGGAGACGCGGTGATTTCTGGTATGTCCAATCTGCTGCTCACGCACCTTCGCGCAAGCGATATCGCTTGCCGATACGGCGGTGAAGAGTTTGCCCTCATCTTGCCTGATACCACCCCAGAGGATGCGAAGGGGCTTTGTGATCGGATCCGTATCGCATGCGAGGAGATCAGTTGGCCTCGGCATCCAGAGCGAAAGATTACCATCTCGATGGGGATCTCAGGGTGTGTCGAAGGTCCGACGCTCCAATCCATGGAGTGGATCGAGCATGTCGATGCCAACCTCTACCAAGCGAAAGAGCGTGGTCGAAATCGGATTGTGTGTGATCAAACCAAGGGGCAGCTTGTCAAGCTCCCGAAAGCCGGCTGAACTCAAAGCGTGCTATCATCTTGGGTATGACCCAGGAGCCACATAAACAGCCTGATAAACAGACCGATCAGAATCGGCTCGAGAACCTCGAAGAATCCATCGGATTTCTCGAGGTTGATAACGGACGAGCACGCGAGCAGTTTGACGAACTCAGCAAAGCGGTTCACGAGTTGAGCACGCGGATGCAGCGGCTCGAATCGCGGTTGGTGGACCTGAACAGTCGTCTAGAGTCGTCGGATCCAGGTTTGGTTGCTCCGCCGCACAGTGCGGGTCCCGATATCTCGCGCGATCCGTTGTAGATCTCCTGCGTATACTCTCTCGATGGACACTGAACCGATCAATCGTACTTTGCGAGCTTCGCGTACAGCGACGCTCTTTGTGTGTGGGGTTGCGTTGCTTGTCACCATGACAGGCTGCCAAGATCTTCAAAAACGGCGTGTCGAGCTCAAACAGTCCAGCGGCGCGGATCCTGATCTTGAAGAGCGTTTCGGGCTCACAGACGACGCTCAGGATCCAAGCGAGCGAGATCGGGAGTTGGGGTATGGTCGATGGCGTGAGAAGCCTGAGACTGCTGGGACGAGTTCTCCGACCGATCCAGCCCGTCGGAAGCCCTTCTGAGCCGGAGCGAATGGGGACAGGACCCTGTATAATGGATCAACCAGCACCGGATGGATGGAGACTTGATGACACAACTCGCGGATCGATATGCAGAAGTCATGGGACGCGTCGCGCAGGCGGCTCAACGATCGGGACGATCAGCGGACTCCGTGTACACCATCGCGGTGACCAAGTATGCTGAACCTGAGGACATCCGTGAGTTGATCACTCTCGGGCATCGTGATTTCGGTGAAAATCGTGTCCAACAGCTTGCGCAGAGAGCGGGCGTCATCGAGGAATGGTTCGATCGCATCCGAACGCTTCCGCGTACATCGTCAGATATCGAGCCCATCAATGTCAACGACCCGGTCCGCTGGCACATGATCGGTCATCTGCAGCGGAACAAGGTTCGGAAAATCGCGGATTGCACACGCCTCATCCATTCGATTGATTCGCTCAGACTCGCTGAAGAACTCCAGGTTGTCGCAAACAAAATCGATCGTGTGATCGATGTCTTGGTCCAGGTCAATGTGTCAGGCGAGGAGTCCAAAACCGGACTCCCGATCGCCGCGCTCGGCGCCATCGCTGAGCAGATCGACACGATGATCAATGTTCGCGTCCGTGGCTTGATGACCATGGCGCCGCTGACTGATGATCCAGAAGCATCGCGCCCGCACTTTGCTCGCTGCAAAGAAATCTACGACGATCTGGTCAAAGCTGGCGTCGGAGAAGACCACTTCAACCTGCTCTCGATGGGGATGTCAGGGGATTTTGAGGTCGCGATCGAAGAAGGCGCGAACATCGTTCGTGTCGGCACCGCGATCTTCGGCGAGCGAGAAGTTGAAGAATCCCTCGAACACGCAACCGACACTGCGCACTGATCGTCATCGGACTGATCTCCGCATAGCCTGTCTTCGCGAAAAATTTGCGGACCAGTTGGAATCAATACCAGTCTAAACTGGAGTGCTCAAGTGCTCGCGGTGTATTGATTCACCAACATTGCGAGAGCGCCGTTTGGTCTACGGAGTTGGATCATCTGCGCTTGCAGATTCCGACCAGGACACGCGGTGCTGCGGAGTTCTTGGTGTGTGTACACCCGGCTCAGTGGGACATTGAACCGACGCATCTCGTGGGCGATGAGCGTGTTGAGTGTATCGAGTGCTTTCGCAGTGGGGGTCGCTTGCTCGTAGTTCCCGAACATGACAATCCCGATATTACCGGGATTGTTGTCTTTCACATGCGCGCCTTGATAGATCAATGGCCTTGCTTGCCAAGCTCGTCCTGCTGGGTCGATCGCGTAGTGGTATCCGATATCTGCCCAGTGGTTGCCTAGGTGTCCTCGCCGGATCGCGACGAGTCGACGGACAGAATCCGCGTACAGCCCAGATGGGAGGGGGCTGATTGCGTCGTGGTGGACAGTGATCCGTGAGATCTGTTGCATCGGATCTGCGAGACTTACCTTTGTCTTCCCACGAGTCCACGCGGTGCGCGGGATCACAAAGTGTGGGAGTTCTGTTAAACGAGCAGCCGCAACTTGAGGTCGGTTCGAGTTGGTCGGGAATGGCATGGACGGCGGATGGGTCACATGGACCGGGTCTCCAGGGATCGGCTGGCCGATCATATTGGCAGACCGTCCGTTCCTTTTGGAGCCGCTCTTGCAGCCACTGAGCCCCGCGAGTATTCCACTGACCGCGATCATTGATCCCGCTTTGGCACCCAACTGGAGAATATTGCGTCGGGTTGTCGAGGATAGAGGTGATTGGTTATCCATTGCGTTTCCCGTTATTTATGAGAACTGTATCGGTTCAGTCATCGGCTAGATGACCCGATCTGGTACAATGCTACTCGATCTCGGGTTGTTTGGTACCAATCGGTGCTCCGAAAGATCCGGTAGGCTTCTGTTGCTGCCAAGATCGAAGGTTGATGATGTTCATAGTGGAGGTGGCATGATGGCCATCAGACGATTTATTGTATGCCTATTGGTGCCACTCCTCGCCCTCCCTTGTATGGCGAGGATCGATGCGGACTTTGAAGCTACGGAGGCTCTCGCGGAGCTTCAAGCGGCGCAGGCGGCATATACCCTCGCAATGGCTCAACTGGAACTCGCTCAAGGGAATCTCGAGCGTGCAACACTCCATGCGATCGCAGTAGGTGCAATTCCCAGTCCGCAGCAACCAGCTGAAAATGTCCCCCCAGCGTCTCCAGCGAATCAAGCTGAGAAACCCGCTCCGACCCCGAAGGCTGAGCCAAAGCCGACTCCTGCCCCTCCGCCGGAGGTCAAGAAGAAGGACGAGGGACCTTCCTTTTGGGAAGGTTGGAAACGCTCAGTTCGGGTTGGGTTCAACACCGCGACTGGGAACACAGAGAACTCGAACCTGAACCTCCAGTTCCACACCGTTCGTAAATCAAAGAAATACCTCACCAAGTTTGATTCGGAATACCGATTCGCGACACGCAATGGAGTTGATTCTCAGAATCGGCTTGATCTCGACTTCCGTCATGAATGGCTCGCGCCGGAAGGGAGCAAGGTCGGTTGGTGGACCACTGCGAGCTTCGAGGCGGATGAGTTCCAAGACTGGGACTATCGCGCCTCGGCCCACGGCGGTATCAGTTATCAGTTCATCAAGAATGACAAAACCAACTTCAAAGGCCGAACCGGTTTTGGTGGTTCGCAAACCTTCGGAGGGACAAACGATGAGTTCCGTCCAGAAGCACTGGTCACCGGTCTCGATCTCAGGCACAGATTCAATGAGACGATGAACATCGAAGGGGGTATGGAGTACTTTGTCGATGTTTCGCAAGTCACGCGTGATCGTCTCAACAACCACCTGAAGTGGAACATCATGCTTGACAAAGAGAGCAATATGAATCTCCAGTTCAAACTGACGCACAAATATGATTCCCAACCGGGTGGCGGGAAAGACAATAACGACCTTTACTTCGATATCACCGTGGGTTGGCAGTTCTGATCCACGATTCATGACAGCCGCGCTGTGGGGACGGCGTTCAGATACGGATACGCAGAACTATGCAACCAGAACTTATCGAATCCACTCAAGGAACTTCGGACTCAGCTCCAGCAATCGTTGAACCGTCAACCGCGGATAGTTTCGGGGATCTCGTCTCACGGATCACCAGCGGCGATATGAGCGCAGACACATGGATCCTTGCTTGGGAGACCATCGGTCGCCCTGTGCTGCTCGCGATCGTTCTGATTATCGCGGTATTCGTCGCCGCGGGATGGGCACGCAAGATCGTGGGCAAAGCGGTCCGCAAAGCGAATGTCGAGGAAACCCTCGCTCGCTTCCTCTCCAACATGGCACGCTACATCGTGCTCATCGCGGGCGGTGTTGCGATCCTCGGAACCCTCGGGATCGAAACCGCGAGCTTCGCGGCTGTCCTCGCAGCCGTCGGTTTCGCGATCGGTATGGCGATGTCCGGCATGCTCGGGAATATCGCAGCGGGCATTATGCTGCTGCTCTTCCGTCCGTTCAAGGTGGGTGATGTGGTCGATGCTGGGGGCGTGAAGGGTAAGATCTTTGAGATCGGGTTGTTCACGACGGTCTTTGATACGCCTGACAATCGCCGGATTATCGTTCCGAACAACTCGATCTTCGGCGACAACATCGAGAATGTCTCGTTCCACAGCACCCGGCGCGTCAATGTCGCGGTCGGGACCGATTACGGCGCTGACATCGACAAGGCGCGTGAGGTGCTTCTCGAAGCCGCGAAGAACTCGCCCAATGTCCTTGAGGACCCCGCTCCAGCGGTTGTGCTGACGGGATTGGGTGGTTCGTCAATCGACTGGGATGTCCGCGTGTGGGTGAAAGCCGAGGATTTCTGGGGCGTGCAGGATCGTCTCACTCGCGATGTGAAGTACGCGCTGGACAACGCTGAGATAGGCATCCCGTTCCCGCAGATGGATGTCCACATCGACGGTAAAGTCGCTCAGTCCTGAGCGGATTCGTTCCGGATCCGATCGAGCCATTTGGACCAGATCGAGAGCACCAGCAGCATGTAGAGCCGCTGGGAGTGGTCGCGTCCGTGCCAAGGATTGATCGACTTCTCCCCGGCCGCGTCATGCTCGTGGATCATCTGCTCGACGAACTTCATATTGATCTCCACACCCGCATCTTCGAGCCCCGGGAAAGGGTCCGAAGAGCGGAGGTGATCGAGGAGGAGCTGACGCATGGAGCCGTAGTCGGAGCGGAACCACTCCCCGATCGGGATCGCGAATCCTTGCTTGGGTCGATCGACGATGTGGTCAGGGAGGTACTTGCGGGCGACTTGTTTGAGGAGTCCCTTGCGCTTGCCGTTGGGCATGAGGATGTCCAGCGGCGTACGCATCGCTGCTTCGACGAGATCGCGTGCGAGGAACGGGGCGCGGACTTCCAGACCAACCGCCATGGACGCGGTGTCGGTCTTGCGGAGCAGGTCGTCGGGGAGGTAGTTTGTGAAATCTTCGCGGAGTGGGTCGTCTACGCGATGGAACCGATCAGTCCCCGGCGGATCGTCACCAACAATGCTCAAAATTTTGCGGAGATCAGGTGTCGGGAAGATCGCGAGGAGTTCGGAGTATCCGCCAAAGCGTGCTGCGGCAGCAAGGCGGGCGAGGTAGGTGGTCTTGCTGCCGGGTTTTCGTTGATCGAGGAGTGAAGTTGGGATGAACTTCAAGAAGTGATGCCATCGGTTGAGCATCGGCGCGATGGTGTGTCTTCGGTATCCGCCGAAGAGTTCGTCGCCGCCGTCTCCAGAGAGTGCGACCTTGATGTGCTCTCGAGCGGCTTTCGAGACCCAGTAGGTCGGGAGCAACGAGCTGTCACCAAACGGGAGTCCGAGCTGCTCGATCAGTTTGATGAGGTCTACAGCTGGGTTCAACTCACAATCGAGCGTGGTGTGATCTGTGCCGATTGATTTTGCGGTTTGTTGTGCCGCGACGGATTCGTCGTACCGCTCGTCGGGCATGCGGACGGTGAATGTTTTGATGTCCGGGCGTTCTTGATGCGCAATCGCGGCGATGAGTGCGGAGTCAATTCCACCGGAGAGGAAGACGCCGAGGGGGACATCGGCTTCGAGCCGAGATGTGATAGCTTTTTCAATGATGAACTGAGCAGTTTTTAGAGTGTGGAAAGTTTGGCTGCTCGATTCACCTCTTTTGGGTAGTTTGCGTCGGAGTCTTGCATTACGCATTAACGAAGATGCGTACCTTGGATCGCGGGGCTCGGCGCCTTGCTGGGGTTTTTCTGGGCAAATGTTCCAATACCGAGGCGATGAGGCATATGCAGGGATTGGGGGTATCCAGTTCGCTCCATTCTGAACCCAGCCCGCAAAGCCTGTAAGGTAGATCATTTCGGGGTTATCAATGGTTGAGCATGTGAGCTTTGCGATTCCAGGTATCCCACTCGAAAACTCACGGCTGTTCATTGGCCCAAACATGCCTTGGTATATTGGTTTTTCGCCTGCTAGATCGTCGCCATACACAATTTGTCCAGTAAAACCATCCCATAGCAAGGTTGTATACATGCCATCGATTTCATTGATAATGGGCATCTTCCAAGCACGCCAACCATGCACCAGCACTTCAGTGTCCGAGTGGTCAGTCTCAAACACATGTCCAGCCGCTTCGAGTTCCTGCCGAAGTTCTCGATGGTTATAAATGCACCCATTGAACACCACCGCGACCACCGGCTCATTCGGCTCAACCTCGCTCGCGAGGATCGGGGTCTCGCCGGGTTGATAGGTCAGGTCGGGGCGGAGGTGTTCGCCGTCGTGGACCATGGGTTGGGAGCCGCCCTCGTGGTCGATGATGCTGAGTCGTCGATGGACGAGCGCGACATCGACGATGGTGCCGTCGTCGCGGATCGCCCGATCGCGGAAGCGTCCCTGTCCGTCGGGGCCTCGGTGTTTGATGGATTCGTCAAGAATGTCGAGCCATTCTTCGGGGATCGCTTCGAGTGGCGGCGGGGGGGGGCCGTCCTTGGGATCGTGAATCTTGATGACGCCCGCGATGCCGCACATTAGAGCGTGACCTCATCGGTCTCTTCTGAGACGGCAACTTCTTGTTCTCGTTCCTCGGCTTCTTTGCTCAGATCGCGTCCGATCTGGATGTCGTCGTCGATCATGAAATCCACTGTGTCCTTGAAAGTCCCTGATCGGTACCCCCAGAAGGTGTGGATGATACGAGTAGTGATGATCGCACAGACGAATGCGATGACGAATGCCCATGAGTGTTGGATGCCGTAGAAACGATCGAGGACCCACATTCCGACGGGGCCGATGAGTATGAAGATCGGAACGAGCGCCATCCGCTCGGCTTGGATGCGCGTCGCGTCGTGGACGAATCGTCTGCTCTTGGGGCGTTTCTTCTGCTCAGGGAGATGCCCGTGCGGGTTCCAGTGGTTCGCGATCCAGTGCAACGCGTAGTAGACGATGACATCAAAGATCGTGTCCACGACATACGCGATCGCGGCAATCAAGAACTTGTGTTCCGTCCCGATCCAGTTCCCGATCAGCATGATTGGAATCTTCGCAAGCGCGATCGCGAGGAATCCCGCAGCAAGGATGTTGAGGTTGATGTTGACGACCCGCTTGCGTTGATAGAGCTTGAACGCGCGCTTGGGCATTGGTCAGGACCTCAATGTGAACGGTTGATGACCGCGTCAGCAATCAAATGAAGCATAGTTCTGCCTGGTCCGTCTGGGATCGAGCACAGTCTGCTCTTAGCGCTCTGGACATAGGAACTGGCCATGTCTTGCGTCGCTTGGATAGATTCGGTTTTTTCAACGAGCGTGATGAGTTCTGGGAGCCCGGATTCGTCGCCGTGGGAGATCGCTTCGATGAGTGCGAGCGAGTGTGCTTTATCTGTAGTGTTTGTGAGGTGGTGGATGATGGGGTATGTGAGTTTGCCTTTTTCAAGGTCTTTGCCAACCGATTTTCCGACGGTTGCTTCTGTGCCTGTCAGGTCGAGGACATCGTCCTGAATTTGGAACGCGATCCCGAGGTCGGTTCCAAAGCCGAGGAGTGCTTGGACAGTGGGGTGGTCTTGTTGTTCGAATCCAAGCGTGCTCAGCGCGCCGAGTTCGCACGCGGCTCCGATCAACGCGGCGGTTTTTCGCTTGAGGATCTCGAAATAGGTCAGCTCATCAAGCTCGTAGTTGTTCCGGTTGTGGAGTTGGAGGAGTTCTCCAGTACACATCACAGCGGACGCTTTTCCCACGATTCTGCTCGGAACAGGTGAGTTGAGTGATGAACAGAGTTCGTACGCACTCGCGATGAGGTAATCGCCGAGGATGACGGAGGTTTCGTTGCCCTTCATCGCGTTGATGGTCTTGCCTCGACGGCGGATCTCCGCTTCATCGAGGACATCATCGTGGACGAGGGTTGCCATATGGACCATTTCACAGACCGCACCGCTGGTGATATGAGCTTCTGAGAGTATCTGTGATGGATCGTCTGAACTGAGAATCTGAGTCAAATCAGTATTCGAAGCAACTCCGCACAAAAGCACAAGCATCGGACGGAGCATCTTGCCACGGTAGCGTTCGACATGTTCGCACATTTGATCGACCGGCGCCAAATCGGAGACAAGCTGTTTGGCAAAGACTTCCTCAACGCGTGCGAATCCTGAAGCAATGATGTCTTCAAGCGAACGCAGTTCTTCCGGGATGTCTAAAACGCCTTGCATGATTGGGATTCTATCAAGTTTCCGTAGGTGGATCAGTCGTACGCGACAATGTAGGAGATAAACGCTGGGTCCGCTTCGCCTTCGAGCGTGGGTTCGTATTCGCCGTTCCCGTCACCGTCTTCGTCTTCGCCTTCCCAGTAGACGAGCACATTGGCAAACCCAGCTTCTGAGAGCAGTTCTCGAATCTCGACCATGGTCCAGAGCCGCCACTCGTAGGTGAACGCTTTGTTCATGCGAGTTTTGTCTGGGAACTTGAAATGGATGTGGCAACGCATGTCGCCTGTAATTGGGTTGTAGTGCGCTTGTTCCCAGATGTAGGTGAAGGATCGTCCGCCGCCTGCGTCGATCTTCTTTGTTTCTTCGGTTTCGGTCATTGTTTCCGAGCCGCCGTAATGGTCGAGGAAGAAGACTCCATCCTTGCCCATCGATTCACGCACGGTCTGAAAGTATCCGCGAAGCTCGTCGCGTGTTTTGAACAACCAATACGAGAAGTTCATTGCGAGGACACAATCCGTCCCCCCAGCATCTCCCGGCTCTAGCACGGTGCGATTCAGGAGTTTCACGCGCGCACGCTCCTCATCGCTCAGCTTTGCGAGGTGGTGCTCCTCACCCCAGTCCAAGGTGGGCTGGTCGATATCCAATCCGACGGCTGTGTTGGTCTCTCGGCGTTTGATCCATTCGACAGAGGTGTTGCCTGTCCCACAGAAATCTTCGCGCAAGGACTGGGCTTTCCGGCCTCGAATTGACTCGAACTCGGTATCAATGAAATCGATCTCCGCTTCGACATTTTGTACCGAGTGTTGGTAGAGCTCGTGACGATCAGCGGTCAGGGCGGTCAACGCGCCGGACTTGGCTGCTTTCTCAGCGGCCTTCTTCTCAATTTTGGCTTGGCGTCCCGATTTTTTATCTTTGGTTTCCACGCTCATCTGAACCCTCGTTGCATCGGCTCGTACTCTTGGAAAGTCCGAGAATCGGACCCATGACGATCGTAGTGATCGTGTCCCCCGATGTCTCGCTTGAACAGGGATTCTGAACGAATCGACCACTGCCAATCCCGATGATTGGGGTCTACACTGCCAGTCCTCGGCGATTCTTCGGGCATCGGATGCCCGCTGAGCAAACGACGGTGGGCAAGACGAAGGGAATGAATCGATGCATCTGACGATGGTTGGAACCGGATATGTAGGACTTGTCACCGGCGTGTGCTTTGCCAATACAGGCAATGATGTCACCTGTCTCGATGTTGATCCAGAGAAGATCAAGAAGCTCGAGAGCGACATCTGCCCGATCTATGAGCCGGGATTGACCGAGCTGATGATCAAGAATCGTCAAGCGGGCCGATTGACCTACACGCTGGACAAAAAAGCCGCGTACCAGAGTGCAGACATGATCTTCATCTGTGTCGGGACCCCATCAGACGACAAGGGGCACACCGATATGTCGTACATCGATGGTGCCGCTGAGGACATCGGTCACGCGATTAAAGAGCTTGGTCCAGACGCGAAACCCAAGGTCATCGTGGTCAAATCAACAGTCCCAGTTGGGACGACTTTCCGCGTTCGGGACACCATCAAAGCGATCGTTGGGGACATCGAGTTCCATGTCGCTGACAATCCTGAGTTCCTGAAAGAAGGCGACGCTGTCACGGACTTCAACAAACCAGACCGCGTGGTTGTGGGTGTTGAATCAGAAATGGTCGGGGAAATGTTCCGCGACCTCTACGACCCGTTCGTCCGCAATGGGCATCCGATCTTCATCATGGATGTGCTCAGCGCCGAGATGGTCAAGTACGCATCCAACAACTTCCTCGCGACCAAAATCTCGTTTATCAACGAGATGGCGAACCTCTGTGAAGCGTACGGAGCGAATATCAACCGAGTCCGCGAGGGCATGTGCTCCGATTCACGCATCGGTCACCACTTCCTCTACCCAGGTCTAGGCTACGGCGGCTCCTGCTTCCCCAAGGACACGCTCGCGTGCATCATGATGGGCGATCAAGCAGGTGTCACCATGCAGGTCTCCAACGCAGTCCACGGCACCAACGAACGCCAACGAAACCTCTTCTTCAACAAGATTGTCAAACACTTCGGTGGCGAGATGGGTCTGAACGGAAAGAAGATCGGTTTCTGGGGGCTTGCATTCAAACCTCGCACCGATGACATCCGCAAAGCACCCGCGCTCACCCTCGTCCGCAAAGCCCTCGGCTACGGGGTCACCTGCAACGGATACGACCCAGTCGCGGCTGAGAATGTCACGATGGAAATGGGCGACACCATCACCATCCACGATGACATGTACGAATGTGCACGAGACTGTGATGCGATTGTGATCTCAACCGATTGGCCTGAGTTCAAGAGCCCAGACTTTGACAAGCTCGCAAGTGTAATGAAGGGCAAAGTCATCTTTGATGGCCGAAACCTGTACCGCCGTCAGCAGCTTGGCGAGCTTGGGTTCCACTACTACTCAGTCGGTCGGACCCCGATCACTCCTGTTTGAATCCTACTGGATCGAAATAAAAAGGCGACCCGAACAGCTCGGGTCGCCTTTCTTGTTTTTGAACTGTGCAGTCTTTTAAGCACGGCGACGGCGTGAGACGCCGAGGCATCCGAGGCCGAGCAATGCCAAGCCGCTTGGAGCTGGGGTGATCGCGACATTGTCAAGGTCGAAGTCTGCGATGAGTTCGGAGTCCAATCCGTCAGGACGGAAAGCTGAGATTTGCAGGTTGCCAACCGCTTCCATGACCGCGTTGAACGCTGCAGGGGTTGGTGCTCCTTCGATAGTCAGGAGTGGGTTCCCGAAGAAGAGATCGAAGGTGAGGTGGGTCCACTCGCCCGAGACGGTTGCGGAGCTGGATTCAACAGCGAATGCTGGGAAGTTTGCTGAGGTGGCAACGCGGAGCGCGATGTCCAAGTCAACACCTGCGTTGTGACGGAAGTCGAACTCGACGGTGGTGATTCCGCCTGCGAGGTAGTTGCCAACGAATGCATCACCCGATGCGTTCTGGTCGTCTTGTCCGCGAAGAAGGGTGAGTCCGAAAGGACCTGCGCTGTTGAGGTCGAGTTGCGAGCTGATGTATGCGCTGTTGTCTACCGAACCGGTCGAGTTCCAGGTGGTTGGTGTGAATGCACCGCTGACCCAGTTGTTTGCTCCGGACTCGAAAGTTTCGGTGTACGAAGTCACCGATGCAGACGCGGTCATTGATGCCGCGGCGATGGTCAAAATAGTTGCTGTTGCCTTCATGGCGTTCTCCTCAGGTGGTGGGAACAAGTTCCCGGCTGTAAAACAAATCAGTTGCTTGAAAACTCGGACAGGAATCCGGAAACATCGAGAAAGTTGAAACTGCAGTCGCCGTTGACATCCGCAGCGACATCGCCGTTGCCGAAATCAGCAAGAAACGCGGAGACATCAAGGAAGTTTTTGGAGCCGTCCCCGTTGTAGTCTCCGACCGAACCCACGCGAGCGCGGATATCGAGGGTTGCCGCGTATCCGAAGATCTGAGCGATCGGGTTTTCTTTGGAGTAGAAGACTGGGTAGTCGCCCTCTCCGCCGCCGGGTCCACCGGATGCGGGGGACATCGCGGACACGATAAAGCGGATTTCGCCGCGGTCGAGCATGCGTGCGAGTTCATCGCGTGCGCCTTCGTCGCATGGGGTGAAGGTAAAGCTGAATGTGGTGTCCGCAGGAACCAGGTCGCCGCTGTTCACCAAATCAGTGGTACCGATCGCGAGGGGAACCGCGTTGAACTCTTCTTTGACATGATTCGAGATATTCTGAGCGAATCCGTCGTTGTCAAAGATCGCTGCAAACACATTCCGCATCCCTTGTGCAGGAGCGACTTCTGGAACGGTGCCGAAGGATGAGTTCTCAAGGAAGGTGCTCTGGCTAATTCCTGGTTTATATCCAGGAAGGAACAAGTTCAATGGGTGACCAGGATCAAGGTCGTTCGGCTCACCTTCCACGCCGTAGGTTGTGTAGTCGTCGTAGGAGTCGTCGTAGATAAATCCGTTGTCATTCGCGACGGTCACTGTGACGGTGATGTCATGGACGCGGTACTGATCAGCTCCCAACGAAGGCGAGAACTCGGTCGAAGTGTCGAACCCAAGGAGCACTTGTGCGTCGTGGTCGTCGAAGCCTTCCAGGAGTGGGGCGCCAAAGACAGACATCTCGAAGCGTGTGCCAGGTGAGCCGTTGAATGGGTACATCCATCGGTCAAGCGATGGAGCGTCGTACTGGGTTTCGATCAGCTGAGCATTGCTTGTAGCAGCGCACATTGCGAGGGGGATGATCGGGAGCAGACGCGTCGGTTGAATCCTCATATCGAATCTCCATTTCGGCAGGCGGCGATTTTTGCGCGGTGCCGGTCGTTCTCAAGTAATTTGTGAGCAAACCGAGATTTCAGTTTGCAAATCGGGTTGTACATGCGAATCATTGAGAATGAGTCTCAACATGTCAAGAAGGCGACAGAGAAAATGAGACAGCGTCTCAATAACGAATCAGATCACCCAACGATGATTCCGAAGGTATGAGCAAAGGAACGCCATGAAGAACAACCCCTCAACCCACTCCAGAGCGTTCACGCTGATCGAGTTGCTTGTGGTGATTGCCATCATTTCTGTCCTGATCGGAATTCTGCTCCCTGCACTTGGTTCCGCTCGCGCCAGCGCTCGTGCGGTCCGTGAGCAAGCGGGGATGGCGCAGCTTCTTGTTGCATACCAGATGTACGCCGACGACAACCGCGGGAAACTCTTGACCGGATTCCTCTCCAATGACCATTGGGCAGCAATGGTCGAAGATCACAGCGAACCCAAAGACCTTCGAGGCAACTCAGTCGGCGCCATCGCAGGCAAACGCTATCCATGGAGACTCATCCCATATCTCGATTACCAGTTCGACGGGATCTACCTCGATCCAACCGTGACCGAATCGCTCTCTTCATCGCTCGATGCAGTCAACAACTCGATGCATGATGAATCGCTCCAGTATGTTGCTTCGCTCTATCCATCGTTCGGTCTCAACTCCTACTTTGTGGGTGGAGGCGCCAACGGCGACAACCTCCCTTGGTCCGAAGCAGGACGACGGATCTTCGGGAAGATGCATGTGGACAAGCTCCACCAGGTCCGCCGTCCGAGTTACCTCATGAGTTTCTCGACGGCACGCTCGATCGCGGAACCATCGCTCCTTCCTGGGTATGGGTTGGTCGAGGGGTACTTCATTGTCAAGCCACCACATCTCTACTCGACCTCAGGCCGTCAGTGGGACGATGTGTATGTTGCAAATACAGAAACCCCAGAATCCAACTCAGGCGGCGTCTCACTGCGTCACAAAGACAAAGGCATCGCTGGGATGCTCGATGGACACGCGGAGCAGTGGGGCTGGGAGGACTACAACGACATGCAGCACTGGTCCAACAACGCGACCAAAGCGGATTGGGAAGTCCAAGCCCGCTTGCCGTGACCTCTGAGCGGAATTGACCTACGCTCCCTGCATGAGTGAACGGATCGACCTAATCAACGAACTCCAGTGGCGCGGACTCCTCAAAGACTGCACCGATGTCGACGGCTTGCGCGATCACCTCGCGGACCCCGACAACACCCCTCGCAAGGTCTACTGCGGCTTTGATCCGACCGCGGATTCGCTGACGATCGGGAACCTTGTGCCGATCATGCTCCTGGCGCACGTCAAGCGTGCGGGGCACTCGCCGATCGTCGTGATGGGTGGTGGGACCGGATTGATCGGCGATCCGTCGGGCAAGTCCGCCGAGCGTCAGCTCAACACCGTTGAGACCATCGCGGGCTTCATCGACAAGCAGCGACCGATCTACAGCACCGTCCTCGATCAGATCGAAGGGCCGGACCATCAGATCCTCAACAACCACGATTGGCTCAAGAACATCTCGTACATCGAAGCGCTGCGCGACATCGGCAAGCACTTCAGCGTGAACATGATGATGCAGAAAGAGTCCGTCAAGGAACGCCTCAACAACCGCGAGCAGGGGATCAGTTACACCGAGTTCTCATACATGATCCTGCAGTCCTACGACTTTGCGCATCTGTATGAAGATATGGGCGTGACCGTGCAGCTTGGTGGAAGCGATCAGTACGGGAACATTGTTGCGGGATCGGATCTGATTCGTAGACGATCCGCTCAAGAGAGTGATGACGCGAGCAAGGTCTTTGGTCTTACCGCGCCCCTCGTTCAGAAAGCCGACGGTGGGAAGTTTGGTAAAACCGAGAAGGGCGCGATTTGGTTGACCGCCGCGCGGACTTCGCCGTATGCGTACTACCAGTTCTGGCTCAATGCGACCGACGAGGACGCGCGTGGTTGGATCAAGGTGTTCACTTTCCTCGATCAAGAATCAGTCGAATCACTCATCGCGCGACACGACGAGAATCCTGGAAAGCGGGAACTCCAGCGCACGCTCGCTCAGGAAGCGACGCGGATCTTGCATGGTCAGGACGCGATGGAGAACGCGGAAGCCGCAGGCAAAGCGTTGTTCAGCGGCGACATCGGTTCGCTCGACGAGCAGACCATGATCGAGGTCTTCGCGAGCGTTCCGACAACGGAGCACAGCAAGTCGGAGCTCGCGGACGGTCTGGACATGGTCGAGATGCTCAAGTCCACGAAACTTGCGTCATCCAACCGCGAAGCGCGGGACTTCCTCAACGAGGGCTCCGTCTCGATCAACGGCGAGAAGATCAACGCGGATACCAAAGTCACCGAAGCACACCTGCTGCACGGCTCGTTCATCGCGATCCGGCGCGGCAAGAAAAAATGGCACTTGACCCGTTGGAACGCATAGGGTCAAGTGCCACTCGAGGGCAGTGCTCCGGGAGTGGTAGCACTGGAGAACAACTCAGCTAAGTGTTATGGGCAACCCGCTCCGAATGCTGCGAGGAATGCACTCACATCAAGGAAGTTAAAGTTGCCATCGGCTTCGAAGTCCGCGACTGGATCCATGCTCCCGAAAGCGGAGAGGAACTCGGAGACATCGAGGAAGTTCAAGCTTCCATCGCCGTTGAGATCAGCGAGGCAGCTGCTGGCGCCGAGCGTGCCGTCAGGGTTGATGTTGTGGGATTCGATGTCTGAATCTCGTTGCCAACCTGCGATGACGAATCCATCGGAGCTCAGCGTTGAAGTCAGTCGGCTGCGATCCGCAGTGTCCGACGCGACCATGACAGTTCCTCCTGACCAAACATCACTGCCATCCGGAGCGACAGCGTGCGCGTGGATTTGATCCTGGCCGAATCCGCCGGTGCCTTCGATCCAGAGCGTGACGAGATTTCCGTCCATGACTTGTGCAGTGATCGATCCCGATTCGTTGGAATCAATCGCTGAAAGTGCTTTGCCATCGTTGGTCCACATCCGATTGCCGGATGCGTTGATGAGCTGTGCGTACAAGCCTTGGCTTCCTTGGTTGTTGTCGAGCTCTGTCCATGCGACATAGATGTTGTCGTTGTCTGGATCAAATGCAGCAGTGGGGGATACTCGTTCGCGTGGATTGGTTGAAGCCGCGACACCGTTTTGGGTGAAGATATTCAATCCGCTGGAGTTCAGTCTTTGGAAGTACACATTCAACGAGTTTGCGGTGTCGTACCACGAGAACACTGCGCCGCCTGATCCATCTGGAACAAACTCTGGGAAGTTGCCAAACTGGAGGGAGCCGTTATCGAACACGGCCACTCGTGAACCCCATGCTTCTGTACCATCGCTTGCGATCTTCTGTGCGTAGAGGTGCTTTGGTCCGAGGAAGAACCCGTACTGGACCCATGAGACGATGACGGAGCCGTTGTCGGAGCGGTGCATGGATGCGACATTGATGGATTCACCTCCTGGGTCGGAGAGTGCGGTATTCCAAACAGTGTTGCCCATTCCATCGATCTGGACGAGGTTGGTGTTGAGGTTGTTGATCCAGCCGACAACCGCTTTCCCATCGCTCGTCGCTGCAATGTCTGGAGAATGGATTGAGTCCGCGCTGTTTCCCATCTGAACACCGTTCGCTCCCCAAAGCGCGGTGCCGTCCGGAGCGATGCTTTGAGCGGTCACCACAACCCCACCGAATCGATCATCCCGGAACGCGATGACTGCGTTTCCATTGGAGTCCACATCGAGGCCGTAGTCTTCTGTCGATGAGAATCCACGATCTGCGATGAGGATGCCGTTGTGAGCCCACATCTCATTGCCACTCGAGTCGAGCCTTTGCAGACGGACATCGTACCCTGAGTCGCTTGAGTACCAACTGATGTAGCATCCCCCGTCGGGCGTGGGGACGATTTTGGGCTGGACCTGCTCACCTGAGCCGTCAGCGACGACTTTGTGCATCGTCGAGTCATCCGACCACTGTGCGATCGCAGGGGTACCAGCAGATGCGACGAGTGTCATGGTAATGAGTGTGGTCAGTTTCGTGTTCATGTTGGGTTCTCCTGAGCTCAGAGCGATCAATTGTCTGAGTAAAACGAATCAAAATCCCGGAGCATCAAGACATCCGTGGCTCCGTTGCGTCCAAGATAACGGAAAAATTTGAGAATAAAAGTGTAATTTATTACAAAATGCACTAAAATGTGAAAAGAGTGCTTTCTCCGTGCTTGCAATAATTCGGTACGATATGTCTCTATGAAGAGGAGCGAGTTGACCTTTGGATAGATCTCAGCGACAAGATGATGGCGTGATCGCTCAGCAAAGCCATGAGCCGCAAGAGGTTGCGGATCGGTTGTGTTCGAGTATTGGGGTTGTGCTGACAGCAATCCCAGATTGTTCCATGCGTCCAACGGACATCGCTCGGCTGCTTGGTGTCTCTCGCGTCATGGTGGGGAGGGTCCTGAGCAACATCGCGAAGGACGAGTTTACGGAAACTTTGATCGGTATCCCAGGTCCAGAAACACTCCGTTTAATCCTCAACGCTGCAGGTGAAGCGGGCGTGGATGAAGGTGCGGTTGAGACGGCACTCGAAGCTGTGGACTCGTTTGATGAGCTCATCCGAGAACGGTACGGAACGCGTGGCGCGATGAGTGCGGCGCTGAGCACTGGTCATACGGATGAGCGGGAACGCTTCGAGCAATCGAGCAGGTATCAAGCATTTAAGGGGATGAGCAGCATCCTTGGGGTCGAGAGCAAGGTCTGGCTGACCTCGATGATGATGACTCCCAGCGCGGATTCTGAGTCGGGGATTGATGTGACGACGATCCATGGTACAACTGGTCTTCGGCAACTGCGACCGAATATTCCGGTCCACTTCGTATACGGCAAACCACCTGAATATCTCACAGGAAGACAGATGCCAGTGCGGATCGAGCTTGATCCTGAACAGTTCTTCTCAAACACACCAGCCCCGCTTGCAGTGCGCGAAGAGAATGGACAGATCATCAACACCTTTGCTCCCGAAGTGATCGGAAAGGATGCGGTCTATGACATGTTCGCAGGCGTACATGTTCCCAATGGATCAGGGCGATACGCAAAGGAGGGGCGGAGATATCGCGGGACGATTGTGACCCCCGATGTTCCCGTCATTACGCTTGTGAGTGATGTCATTCTCCACGGCGATATCTTCGAAGGCATTGAACCAGAGTTGTTCGTGCACAACACCGTTGCGAAAGGCGGTGCTGATATTGAAGATCCCAAACGAGCGGTCGATCGCATTCAAGCATCGGAAGAAATCGTGGATCTGGGGTATGGGCTAAGGCACATGGAAATCCCTGAGATTCCGCGATACGAGCAGATGATCCAATACATGTGCCAACGCTCTGGGACTCAGCAGAGTGATTTTCGTGTTCATCGCTTGCAGATACAGTATCCGGTTTACGGATTCCAATACGCGATTGCGTTCAAGGTTCCCTTGCCTTAACGCATCGGCGCATACAATCGGAGATGAAAGACGCTCCGGATTCCAGTTCAATTGCCAGCAGCTCTACAAACGACCACGCGGAAGTGATTGGCCAAGAGTTTGTCGATGCTGCTCGGCTCGCATCCTCGTTTGCCGCGGATGAACACAACGCGATCAAGGTGGCGCATCTTGCGAGTGTAATTGCTCAGAGTGTCCAGAATGGTGGCAAAGTCCTCGCGATCGGCAACGGCGGCTCGTGCGCCGACGCGATCCATTTCTGTGAAGAACTCACTGGACGATACCGCAAGGATCGTCCATCGATCCCCGCGATCGTGTGTGCTGACCCCGGTCATATCACTTGCACCGCAAACGACTATGGGTTTGACCAGGTCTTCAGCCGATGGATCGAAGGACTCGGGAACGAGCACGATGTGCTGATCGCGATGTCCACCTCAGGAAACTCAACGAACATCATCAACGCGGTCGAAGCGGCGCGAAATCAAGGGCTCCATATCGCGTTGTTCCTTGGTAAAGGCGGGGGGGAACTCCGCACCAAGGGTGATACTCGATTCGTTGTGCCTGGAGAAACCGCGGACAGAATTCAAGAACTCCACATGCTCACCCTCCACGCTCTGGTGGGGGCAGTAGAGCGAGCATTGGGTTACTGATTCAATCTTCTGGATAGATCGGCGCGGCGCATGTACCACCTTTGCGTGCGTAGTAGTCTTGGTGGTATTCCTCAGCTTCGTAGAACTTCGCATCGTCCGCGCTCCGCAGCTCGGTGGTGATGGTTCGTTTCGACCAGCGTCCCTCGGCTTGTTGTGCTTGGATGAATGCTTTGGCTTGTTTCATTTGCTCGTCGGAAGTGGTGTAGATCGCGGAGCGGTACTGCGTGCCGACATCCGGACCCTGACGGTTGCCTTGGGTTGGATCGTGGATGCGGAAGAACCATGCGAGCAGATCCGAATAGCTGACGATGGATGGATCGAATACAACCTTGACGGATTCGGCATGACCAGTCGCGCCGGTGCAGACCTCGCGGTAAGTGGGGGTCTTTGAATCGTCTCCGCCTTGGTATCCAGAGACGACATCGAGCACGCCGGTGAGCGTTGCGTAGCGGTCTTCGATGCCCCAGAAACACCCGCCCGCGAAGTACGCGGTTTCGAGTTTGGTTGGGAGTCCCATCGCGGGGACCTCGTCGCCTGCTTCATAGAACTCAAGCGAAGCGGAGTTCACGCAGAAGCGGAGACCGGTCGGTTTTGGGCCATCGGGGAAGACATGTCCGAGGTGTCCGCCGCAGCGTGCGCAGGTGATTTCTTCGCGGACCATGCCGTGGGATGAGTCGACTTCGGTATCCACATGATCGGGGTCAACGGGTGTAAAGAAGCTTGGCCAACCCGTCCCGGATTTGAACTTTGAATCGCTCCCGAACAGTGGGAGTTTGCAGAGTCGGCAGTGATACACGCCGTCTTTTTTGTTGTCGAGGAGATTCCCGCAGAATGGTGCTTCGGTGCCCTCGTTGAGGATGATCTTGCGTTCTTCATCCGTGAGATCTTTCGCGAGTGTCTGGATCGCTTCGTTGCTCAACGGCGTGATGTTGTATCCAGAAGCAGAGAACTTGGTCGCGGTATCGGTCATGGTTGTTTTCTCGTGCGGGCTCGAAGCCCATGCGTTGTTAGAAACTGTGATTGCAGCATACGAAGCGAGCGGGATCGCAAACCCAAGCAATGCGAGGGTGGTGTTACGGATGAGTCGTGGGGAAAGAGTTCGTGGGAAGCGTATCAAGGGATGCTCCTGTCAGGGTGCTGATTGATCAATATACGAACAACTCCACCTAATGGGAGGATATTCCGTCGAATTCTGTATGAGACTTCGTATCAGACGGCTAATCCGATGCTTCCGCCGAGAGTTTCTTTCGTACCAAGTCATCGAACAGACCTTCCGGAGCGGATTGTCCCGTCCAGAGCTCGAACTGTGCTTCCGCTTGCTTGACGAACATCTGGACGCCGTCGATCGTGCGGTAGCCTCGTTCCTTCGCGGCTTTGAGCATCGGGGTCTCGATGGGGTTGTAGACGGTGTCGAAGAAGACGGTCTCGGGAGGGAGCGGGGGCATATCGGGGATGGGGATGGAGAGGCCTTCGGGGTCGGGACCACCGGTCATGCCGACTGGGGTGCAGTTGATGTACAGGTCATAAGAGGCATCAACATTCGATGAGACTTGGATGATGCCGTTGAGCTCAAGTTTGTTCAGTGAGTCAGTGAGCAACTGTGCTTTGAGCTCTGATCTATTGAATAGAGAAACGGACGCGCCTCTACTGGCTGCAACATAGGCTGCTGCTGTTGCCGCCCCGCCAGATCCAAAGATTGCAACCTTGCGATCTCTCAGCTCACCTATCGATTCATCAATGATTCTCGAAATTGATTCTGCATCTGTGTTGGCACATTGCCAAAGAGTACTTTCTGGATTGGCTGGATCGTAATGGTAAAGTCTTAGTGTATTGGTTGCACCAATATCAAATGGGTTCCAATTCCCGATATTTTCAGCGCCGCCAAGTGCGTGCTTCTTATGAGGGATAGTGACACTGGCTCCGCAAAGGTTTAGGTTGCTTTCATCTGCTAGAGAAGCGAAAGTCGCTTTGAATGACTCATAACTCCCCTCGACAGGCATCGGCACATACACCCCGTCCCATCCGACCGCCTCGAACCCCGCGTTGTGCACGAGCGGCGACATCGATTGCGTGATTGGCCAACCGATGATGCCGTAGACCTCGGTGCTCGAGTTGATGGAGCGGAAGCGGTACAGGTTGAGCAGCTCGTCGATTGTCGGCTGTCCCGGCGCGGTGGTCGATTCGCTCCGCAGTGATGCGAAAGTTAGCAGTCCACCAAACTTTGGTGCGAGGATTCGGCTCATGGTCCCGAACTCACCCATCCCCAACGCGATCGTCGGCTTCTGTCGATCGCGCAGGATCTCGAACAACTCCAGATTGTCGCGGATGGACCTCGCTCGATACGCGATCTTCACGACGGCGCACGCGGGTTCCTCGTTCATCGCGATGATCTTGCGAGTTAGGTCGGAAGGTCGGCCCTCGAAGTCGTGCGAGGAGAGGATTAGGCGCGTCGTGACCTGGCGATTCTGCTTGGGATGATCGACCGCGAGGTTGACCTTCTGGCGGATGTTTGCGGAACGGGTGTAGGTTGCAAGCTCGACATCGAAGTATGCCGGAGGGTGATCGGAAGTCCCGAGTGCTTCGTAGAGGGAGATGCGTTCGTCGTCGTCGCCGTGGTATTCGCCGCCTTCCCAGTGGGGTCTACAGGTGACGATGCACGGCAGCGGGGATTCCTTGACCAGGTCCAGCACGCGAGCAGTTCGGACTTCGAGGGATTCCTCATCGCGCTGCTCAAACAACAGATCGACCCGAAACTCGACAAGTTCGGCGCCCTTCGCTTGCGCCAGCGACGCGTCAAGCAGCGCGGCGTTCGCTTCTTCCACCATGATGGGCACACAGATCATGGTCATGCGTTCACGCCTGCAGTGGTGGGGCGGAGCGTGATGCGACCGGAGCACGCGACTGGAAGATCCCCGGCTGGATCGGCATCTGGTTCGATGAGACGAACATCGCCTTTGAAATCCACCGAGCCGTCGTCGTTGTGTTTGTGGAGGTTGACCGTGATTCGGATGGTCGCGCCGGGGCGGACGAATGCGCCGTACTTGAGGGCTTTGGCTTGGCACAGAACCCAAGGCTGATCAGCGACGTCGTGCTCATCGATCAACGAGCGTGCCGCTTGTGTCATCGCTTCGAGCATCATAACGCCTGGGAGGACAGGGAATCCTGGGAAGTGATCCTGCAGGTATTCTTCCGCGCTGCTGACATGCTTGATCGCGATCAGCGATGTGTCTGTACGATCAAGAACCCGGTCGATGAGTGAAAAATGCATGACTGAGCGTAGGCGTTTGTCGAGGTGTGTCCCACCGATTTTGCATCGGATCGCGAACCTGTGGGCACAAAAAAACGGGGCTCTTCAAGAAGAGCCCCGTCAAGATTGGTACGCATTTGGACGCGGACTACCGATTTATGGGCAGCCGTCGCCGTAAGCCGAGAGGTATGCGGAGACATCGAGGAAGTTGAAGTTGCCATCTGGCTGGAAGTCTGCTTCGGGTTCTTGGTTCCCGAATGCTGAGAGAAATGCGGATACATCAAGGAAGTTGAGGTCGCCTTCACCTGTGAAGTCTGCTGGACATTCGTCTGGGACATCAAGCGTGGTGAACGAGACGGTCAGCCCATACAACTGGATGTTGTTGGTGTTGTTGCTGTCAATGATGATCGCATAGTCTCCGACATCAGGGAGCTCGACAGAAGCGAACTCGGATGAGCCTGCGGAGGTGTTGTCGATGTTCGCGATTGTTGTACCTGAGGAGTTGATCACGCGGAAGTTGAGGTCAAGGACCGCGTCTGCGTTGAAGAACGACCCGCCGCCACCGCTGCCTTGGGCGGTGAACTGGTATGAGCCGCCTTGTGGTGCGACAGACACGACCATGGTGACCGGTTCGCCTGTTGTCAAGCGGTAGTAGTCAACATCGGAGTTGTCATCGATGGAGCGGAAGCTGATGACCTTGAAGTCTCCGCCTTCAAACGCTGTGCCGCCGAGTGCCAAACCGTTGAGGTCGGTGCCCTGAGCGTAGGAGTTGTTGTTTTCATCAATGTCACCGTAGCCGCGTTGTGCGCCTCGGATGTCATCCATCTGTGGGCCGGTGAAGCTGGTGTCAATGAATGGCTCCATAAGGAAGCGGTCGGAATCTGACTCAACATGTGAGAGTCCGATGCCGTGACCAGCTTCGTGTGTGAGCACATTGCGGAAACGGATGTAGTTTCCTGAGCTGCTGCCGTAGAACGCGCCGTCACCTGTGTCGATGACCATGTCACCACTGTTTGGGAAGCGGTTGTATGCGAGGACGCCGGAGTTGCCGTCAATGAACTGTCCACCGATGCGGACATCACCACGGACACCAAGCACGCCTGCAGGTCCTGGGTTGCTCATGGTGCTTCCGGTATCGGTTGGTTCCAGAACATATGTCAGACCGGAAACATTGCCCCACGCATCGAGCGCGGTCTGCATCAGTCCGGGCCAAGTGCCTGAACCAATCCGTGTGTTGAGGAAGCTGATCAGGTTTGAGGCGCCTTCACCAGTGATGTTGGTGCCGTCTGGGATGACGGAGTAGGTCAGAGTGGTTGGGTCACCTTGGGTGAGTCCTGAGCCGTTTGTTGCGGTCAAGGTCCAGCGCGTCGAAAGGATAAAGGCGTTTGGTGTGTTCTCGAACCACATGTCGTTGAGGAACTGCTCGAACGCTTGAGCGACTTCAGGGTCGGTGTCCGGGTGCATACACACATGGGGTGCCATTTCGCCTTCGAAGACTTTGCTTTCAAAGTACTTGAGGAGGTCTTTTTGTGGCTCATTGAGTGCTTCGATCTGCGAAGGTGTCAAGCGGTATTCGAGTGAGTCAACAGGGTAGATACCAGCGCCGAGCAGTTGGCGTGGCTGTGCATGGGCTTCAGTCCCACAGGTCGAGTAGCTTTCTCCGTGCTCTCCTGCGATTGCCGCACCAGACGACAGAGCGAGAGTAGAGATAAGGATGGTGCGCGTAGTAATCGCCATTGGTAAGACTCCTCCTGAGAGATCAGGTTTTTGGCTATAAGGCCGGTTTTTTGTGTATCCGCGACAATCGCCCGAGTGGGCGACCAAATGAACCGTACCACAAAAACCAGCACAGTTCAAGAGAAAGTACGCAAATGACCGGTATCTGTTCCCTATCAGCGAACCAAAAATATGTTTGGTCCATGTTTAGGCACATCGGCTGGGGAACCCTATTGTGCGAGGATGGCTGCTATTGAGGATCATGCAATCTGTGTGCGCACTTGGGATTGGTCCGAAACTTCCCAAACAGCGGTCCTGATCACCAAAAATCATGGCATGATTCGAGTCCTCGCAAAGGGCTCAAAGCGAGATCGCTCCGCATTTTCAGGTGGTCTTGAGTTGTGCACACATGGTCATATGGGAGCGATTCTTCGGCCGAGTTCAGATCTCGCCCTGATGACCCACTGGGATTTGCTCGATCCGATGCGAGGCGTCAGACAGGGACTCTTGCCCTATAACACTGCGATGCTGGGAGTGGACCTGATCCCTCGCTTGATCCAAGATCATGACCCCCACCCAGAGGTCTATCAAGCGCTCTACGGATTACTCGAACGCTGCTGTGAGTTCAACTCGACCAAGCAAGCGGACCAATCCCGTCTTGTGCTGGGGGCACTTGCGTGGTATCAGTGGACTGTGTTGGTCGCGATCGGCGCAATGCCTGTGGTTGATCATGATGTGCTCACAGGTGAACAGCTCACAACTGCGGAGGTGTACGGTTTCTCGGCGCAGCTCGGGGGCGTGACTCAGGATCCGATAAATCAAGCGTCCGTCGAACACGCTGCGGACGATGCAAGGTCAGCGTTCAATGAACGATCAGCGAAGCTTGTGACGCCTGAAGGGCTTTGGAGGGTGCGAGCACAGACCATTGAAATCATGCGGCAACTCGGGGAATCACCCTCAATAGACCTGTTTTGGGGGTGCTCAGTCGATCAACTCCAAAGAATCGCTCGATTGCTCGGAGCGTATATCCAGGATCGATCTGGGACCGATATCTCCGCGATGGACTGGTTATTTGCGTTCGATCATTCCTGATCGAAGCCGATCAAGTCACTGTTTGGATCAAGACATCTGTGGTTTTAGTCGATGGATGAGATGATGCCCGACGGATCGGGTATCTGGTTCAACTGAAGAGAACGATCGCGCAATGGATACCGATCTCCTAACGGACATCCTGAACTGCCCCAGTTTGCCATCGCTGCCAGCGGTAGCGGCGCGTGTGCTCGAACTCACATCAGACCCCGATGTGAAGATGGCAGAACTGGCGAGCCAGATCACAACAGATCAGGCGCTCTCTGCAAAGGTTCTCCGAACAGTCAACTCCAGTTTCTATGGACTCCGCAAACGGTGCTCGTCGATCGAGACGGCGCTGATCATGCTTGGTTTGGGGCCGGTCAAAGCGCTCGTGCTTGGTTTCTCTCTTGTCTCCGCAATGGAAGGCAACGAGGAAGATACCTTCGACTACAACGACTACTGGACGCGCGGACTCAATACCGCGATCGCGGCGAAGATTGTCGCGGACACCAAGGGGTACAAGGACGACAGCGATGAATGCTTCTTAGCAGGATTGCTCCAAGACTTTGGGATGATCGCGATGTATCGCGCGCTCAATCAGGACTATGTCAAAGTCGTTGAGAGTGTAGAAGGAAAGCATGCCAATCTCGCCAAAGCTGAACTCAAGGCGTTCGAACTTCAGCACGCCGCGGTCGGAGCAACGATCGCTGAAAAATGGAAACTCCCGAGCGAGATCGCGGTTCCGATCAACTATCACGAGCGTCCGACTGCTTGCCCTTCAGAATACTCAAAGGTTGCTCGCTGCATTGCACTTGGAAATCTTATCCATGAGGTGCTGATTTCAGAGAATCCGAGCGAAGCGCTTCGCACGGCTTACGCACGAGCACAAACTTGGTTGGATCTCACAGAATCTGAAGTCGATGAAATTATTCTCGAAACCTCGAATGCCTCGAAGGAAATGGCAAAGGTTCTCGAGGTTGATGTCGCAAATACTGAGAGTGCTGAGGAGATTCTTGCTCGCGCGGATCGCAAACTTATCGAAATGACTCGGGAACATCAGATCGAGAGCTACTCGATCAATGAACTCGCGATGGGGACGCTCGATCCGGAGTCGATCGATTCACTCACAGGCGTGCTCAATCGTGATGGATTCAAGCACGCGATCAAGCAGGTCTACAGCGCGGTCAAGCCGGGCGAGGTCGAGATCACCGTGATTCAAATCTCGCTCGCTGGTCTTGATGAAGTGTCAGAACTGATTGGTGCACAGTCGCATGACGAAATCGTCATGGGAACATCGGTGATCTTGCTCAAGTTCTTCGAGCCGATGGGTGGGGCGATTTGTAGATTGACCGATCACGATTTCGGGGTGGTGCTTCCGGAAGTCGGACGCGAAACCGCTTCTCGTGCCGCAGCGTCGGTCACTGAACAGTTCGGGCAAGCTCTCGGCAGATGGATACCTGACTTGCCTGATGTCAACGAACTCGTTCGTGTGCACATCGGTCTGGCGACACTCGATGAAACCACCGCGAAGTTGTTTGTTTCTCCAGATCGTCTGGTTCTCGCTTCGACCAAGGCGGTGCAAGCGGCAAAGGGATCAAAGATTTCCGCGATCCGTTCGTTTGTACCAAAGGTTGCTGCTTAATCAGCAAACACAGTCCGTTCAACTCTCGTCTGATTCCGGGATCATCTTTCCGAGCGTACACGCATCGAGCGGGTATCGATCGATCAGGTCTTTGATGTCATTGACGGTGATCGAGTTGATGATTTCGATCTCATCTTCGAGCGATTGATACTTGCCGCAAGCGAGCCAGAGGCGTCCGAGTCGTTGCATACGCCCGGCGGGTTTTTCACCTGCGAGTGTTACCGAGGTCAGCATCTTGGCGCGGAGTTTCGCGAGATCATCTTCGGTGATTGAGTCTTTGAGACCTTTGATTTCCTTGAGCATGACTTCCCAGATTTGATCGAGGGAATCTGGGGCGCCAGACGCATAGATGAAATAATCACCGGTTCCATCGAGCCCGTCATACGCCGCCATCGCTTCTTCAGCGATGCCGGTTTCGATGAGTGCCCAGTGGAGTCTTGAGTTGTCGGCGCCTCCCAGGATCTGGGTCATCAATGTCGCGGCGTATCGGTCATCGCTCCCTTGTGGTGGTGCATCACTCAGACCAAGGATGTACCCGCGATTCACACGATCGCTCGTCATCGTGAATGCTTCATGTCCTGTTTTGGGGCGATCAGTTGTGCGAGATGGGTTTGTGGTGTTCCAATCGCCGCAAAGGCTGCGGATTTGGTCGACAGTTGCGTCAAAGTCGAGATTTCCCGCGAGTGAAACGATGGTGTTGTCCGCGCTGTAGCGATCGCGGAAGTACTCTCGCATCTGTCCGCTCTGCATCGCGGTGATTGATTCAGGGGTTCCTAGGACACGATGTCCAAGCCCGTGTGTGTTGTAGTGGTTCTGGACGCACTGCTCATAGAGCACCCAGAACGGGTTGTCGGCGTACATCGCGATTTCTTCGAGGATGACATTCTTCTCAGTATCAAAGTCGTCTTGACGCAGAGCGGGGCGCATCATCTTCGCGAGCATCTCAATTGCTTTGGGAGCACTGTCCGGGATGATGTGCGCATAGAAGCAGGTCGACTCGCGTGTTGTGTACGCGTTATTGGATGCGCCGAGGTCATCGAACGCTTGGTTGAGTGCGTCGGCGCTGATGTCTTCAGTGCCTTTAAACATCATGTGCTCTAAGTAGTGGGAGACTCCCATAAGCGGAGTCTCTTCATCGCGTGCGCCGGTTTTGACAAAGAATCCCGCGCCCACTGATTGCGATTTGGGATCGATTTCAGCGAGGATTGTGAGTCCATTGTCGAGCGTTGTTGATTTAAATTCTACAGGCATGCACGAGTGTAGGTCAGCACTTGCTGGAACTTGCAGCGTGCTGCATTGCTTGAACAATCGCTCGGCACACAGAATAAGGGTCAGACGCACTGCAAACCGCGCTGCTGACAGCGACGCCGGGGAATCCGGTTGCAGCGATCAGATCGACATTCGATGGAGCTATCCCAGAAATCGCGAGCATGGGTTTTGTCTGAAGCAATGCATCTTCCATTGCGATTTCGAGCAGATTGATACCGCCAAGGTTGGGTTTTTGCTTCGTCGTTGATGAGAACACGGGACCGAGCCCACAGTAGTCGGCGCCTTGGTTGAATGCTTCGTGGAGTTGCTCATTGTTTGTACATGTACGGCCGATGATCGCTCTGCCTCCAAGGATTGAGCGGGCGACGCTGATTGGGAGATCCTGCTGACCCAGATGAACCCCATCTGCTTTCGACGCGAGTGCAATGTCGACGCGGTCGTTGATGATCGCGATCATGCCATGCTCATGAGCACACGACACCATCGCAGAGGCATGCTCTAGGAGCTCATCGCTTGGCATGTCCTTTTCACGGATCTGGATACACTCCGCGCCAGCTCGCGCGCCGTCTTGGATGACTGATCGGGGTGTGTGGTGCAAACAAAGGGACTTGGTGACAAGAACGCAGACAGACCAGCGTGGGCAAGGGCGTTCCATTTTGAGAACCAGATCCCGATGGATGTCATATAGCTTGTAGCGGATGGATTCGAAACTCGCACCTGAATATCCGAGTGCTTTTGAAGACTCCTCAAGGACCCGAATCGCTTCTTGAGCACGCTTCGCTGCTGCAGATGCGATATCGACCAGGCCTTCCTTTCGAGATTGCTCGTTGGATGTGGAGATCGCGGTCCCAACATCTTGGTCGGTATCTCTTGATTCGAGGAGTGCGGCTTGGGAGATGCCGAGCTGTTGGATACTGGTCTGCAGTTGGTGTCTGAGTTCTTTGAGGGATCGGCTCAACTCCTCGCTCTCTAGGGAAAACCTTGTGAGGTCTTCGAGCACACGAATCCCCTCGCTGGCGCGGTTGGTGTTGGCGTCGATGATCCGGTGTAGGTCGTTCAAAATGGGTCCGTTGACGAGTGTTTGGATGAGAACACAAGACAATAGCACAATGAGATACGATTCTGCTCACAACCTCCGTACTGATAGGCAATAATGCTTCTCAGCCAAATCGAGCGTACCACGACCTCAGGTCGACCCAGAGCGAATCCAACCCCATGTCCACACCCACAGGCCCAGTCGAACCCAACGAACGCATCTCTTACCGAACCGCGTACGAGGATGAGCATCTCTTGGTCGTTGAGAAACCGACCCGACTTGTCTCTACCCCAGGGGTCGGGCACGAGCACGACACCCTACTCAATGGGCTCATGGCACGATACACCAAGCAGCTCACCAATCTCGGAGCTGTCCGGGATCATGGGATGCTCCACCGATTGGATAAGGAGACCTCTGGTCTGCTTGTCGTCGCGCTCAATCAAAAAAGCTACGACGGGCTCCGTGAGCAGTTCGAGCAGCGGCAAATCAAGAAGTTCTATTGGGCAATCACCCATAAAGCTCCACGCGAATCCGAAGGCGTGATCCGCAAACCGATGTCCGATGTGGTGAAGCGAGCTTCACGCTACACCTCGACGCGGACGAGCAGGATTGACCGGAACGGAAAGTCCGCGGTCACTGCGTATCGGGTGCTCCACGAGTCCGCACTTGCGGCACTGATCGAAGCTCGACCAATCACGGGTCGATTGCATCAGATCCGGGTGCATCTGGATTCGGTTGGGGCCGCGGTCTTGGGTGATCGGTTGTATGGACCCAAGATCATCCGCGAAGCATCCCCTCGACTTGCGCTTCATTCGCACCGGTTGTGCTTCGTGCATCCAGTTACCGGAGAAGAGGTGGACATCCGTACCGCGTTCCCGCGTGATCTTCGGACAACGATGAAGAAGATGAACCTGCCCCGACCGGAACTCAATCCGATTGAAAAAACATCGTCTGATTCTCCAGAAGCAATCACTGCACCTGAGTCGGATCAGTAATCGTTGCTTGCAACTATTCGTCTTCGATCAATGCACCAATGAGTTCACGCGCAACCCTATCAGCGAAGTGGTAACCCTCGTCTGTCAGTTTCCAGTGGTGATTCTCTAGGCAGACCCAGCCTTGATCGATGCAGAGAGTCATTGCGTTTTCTACTCGTTTCCCACACCCAAACTGCTCGGACTCGTCGAGTAAACGGGATCGATCCAATCCATCGCTGATGCGAACACTCAGCATCATCTTGTCCATCAGTGTGCGCCGTGGATCGGGAGATTCATGCTCGCAGATTGGAGCAAACCCGTCTTCGGAGGTGTTGATGTATTCATCAAGGCGTGGGGTGTTTTTCCATCGCATCCCATCGAGGTGCCCTGAGGCGCTCGGGCCTACCGCGAGCCAGTTTTTGCCTTGCCAGTATGCGAGGTTGTGCTTGCACTCGCTGCCTTTGATCGCATGGTTGGAGACTTCGTAGCGATCGAGCCCGTGCTTACGGATTTGCTGCAGCGTGTGGTTGTACATCTCGACTTCGAGTTCGTCGGGGGTGGGTTCGAACTCACCCCGTTTGAGCCGAGCGGTCATCGCGGTGTTTGGTTCGTAGGTGAGTGCGTACGCAGAGATATGATCAATTGGGAGTTCAAAGGCGCGTTTGAGATCATCGGCCCATTCTTCGAGGGTCTGGGTTGGAACGCCATAGATGAGATCGAGTGATAAACGATCGAACCCCGCGGCTTTGGCGCGGCGGATGGATCGCTCGACGGATTCAGGATCGTGATGTCTTTCGAGAGCTTTGAGGTGCTTTGTGTTGAACGACTGGGCGCCGGTCGAGATCCGGTTGACTCCAGATTCCACAAGCACATCGCAGATTTCTTCCGTGAAGGTCTCGGGATTGGATTCGATGGTCCACTCAGTAGCAGGGGTGATCGAAAACGCGTGCTCAATATTGGACAAAAGGTCTCGGAGCAGGTGTGGTGCAAGGAGTGTTGGGGTTCCGCCACCGATGAAAATCGTGTCAAGAGTCGGATTTGATGCAGCGTCGGACTGGGCGCGGAGTTCGCGGATCATCCGTTCAACAAACGCTTCCTGGCGATCCTGGCGGTCCACAATGGAGTAAAAATCACAATAATGGCATTTGTGAAAGCAGAACGGGACATGGACATACAAAGATGAGGCGCTTTGACTGGATTGATTCGATTCCGCATTGTCGTCTCTAGAGCGTGCCCAGTTGATAATCGGAGACTTGGAAGTCCCCAACGAGCGTTGCTTTAGCAGTGAAAAGGCGGTATCGTCCTTCATGTCGTATCCAGTTCGGAGTGATGCGATCCAGGCAGTGAGTGTTTCTTTGCTCGCTCGCGACCGTTCTTGAGAAAGGATAGCCCCTGTGCAAGTATTCTTGATCCGTGTCACAGCAGATGGCAAAGCCCAACCTGTTCCAATCACCAATGAACGAACCCTCATCGGTCGTCTGGACGATTGCCAGATCCGCGTACGCTCTGGGAAGATCTCGAGGCATCATTGCGAAGTGCTCTTCGACAGCGGCACACTCAAACTCGTCGATCTGGGGTCAAGCAACGGGACTTTCTTGAACAAAGAACGCGTTGAGGAGTCCGAACTCAACGCGGGTGACCTGATCTCCTTTGGTTCGATGGTCTTCCTCGTGCAAATCGATGGCGATCCAGAAGAGTTTGAACCAGAGCAGCTTTATGCCGATGGTTTGCCCGAACTCCCCGCTCCGAACCCCGAATATGCAGCGGCACACACACCCAAGCCTGTCCACCAGCACGCTCCGACCGCGGCGGGTGATGATTCGAGCATGATGGACTTCAACTTCGAGTTCGATCTGGATGATGACGACGAGCAGCCACCACTGTGATCAGCTCCAGTGGTGGGGTGAAATGCGAGTAGATTGACGAGATTCGATGGAGAGTCGATCAGTTGTTTGCTGATTGGGGGTCTTCTGTGCCCTTTGGTTGAGGCACACGGATATTTGTGCCACATTGTTTGCAACGGACGGTCTTGCCACGAGCAACTTCAGGGACCGACAAGACCTTTCGGCAAGTCAGGTTTGGGCACATCATTCTGAGAATCTTTTCTGACATGATTAATCAGCCTCCATGCGAGTACATCGGGCATTGAGGTGTTCAGGTTCAGCGATCATTCTTGAAGGAAAGCACCAACTGGTTCGGCTGTATCGGTGAACGGGGCGGTCAGTCCGTATATCCTTTGGTGAACGCACGCAAGTTCCAACGGAGGTCAGCGAACATGGGTCACAACTCTGGTCACGCAGCAGCAGTCGTAGGGCTCCAATGGGGCGATGAAGGCAAAGGTAAGCTGGTCGATCTGCTCGCGGGAAAGTACCGTGCGGTGGTCCGATATAACGGCGGTGCCAACGCGGGACACTCCGTCGTTGTGGGGGGGGAGCGGTACTCGCTCCACCTGGTCCCGTCCGGGATCCTGTCGCCGAACTGTGAGGCGGTCATCGGCAATGGGGTTGTGGTTGATCCGCACCGATTGCTCGAGGAAATCAAAACGCTCAATGATCGCGGTGTTGATACGAGCCGGCTCGTGATCTCGGATCGAGCGCATGTGGTCATGCCGTACCACAAAGCGGAGGATGCGGCACGCGAGGACCTGCTCAGCAGCACGACCGAATCCAGCGAGAGCGATGCCACAAAGAAAGTTGTTTCCGCGATCGGGACTACGAAACGGGGGATCGGTCCTTCATACGCGGACAAAATCCATCGCTCCACAGCGATCCGTATCGGGGACCTCACGCGTCCTGAGATTCTCCGCACAAAGCTTCAGATGATCTGTGGTCTTAAGAATGCAGTCCTCGGCGCGATGATCGGCGATGGATTTGAACCCTTCGATGCGGAGCAGTTGACCAACGAGATGATCGAGTGTGGCAAAGCACTCGCTCCGATGATCAAGGACACTGCGTACCTGCTCGATGATCTCCGCAAGGAGGGGCAGCCAATCCTCTTTGAGGGTGCAAACGCGACGATGCTCGATGTTGATCATGGGACCTATCCCTTTGTGACCAGCTCGAACTCTTCCGCATTGGGAATCGGTGCGGGATCGGGCGTGCCGCCTCAATGCATCAGCCAGATCATCGGTGTCGTCAAGGCGTACTCCACGCGCGTTGGGGGTGGACCGATGCCAACCGAGTTGTTTGATCAGGTGGGGGATGACATTCGTACACGCGGACGCGAGTTCGGAACCACAACTGGGCGTCCGCGACGCGTTGGTTGGCTGGATCTGGTCGCGGTGAAGTATTCTGCGATGGTTTCTGGAGCTACTGAGCTGTGTATTACTTTGCTTGATGTGCTTGCAGGGGAGTCGGAGCTCAAGATCGCTACTGCGTACCGCGTGGATGGGGTGGAGACTGATCGTTTCTTGCCTGACGGGTATCTGCTTGAGCAAGCGGAGCCGGTGTATGAAACCGTTCCGGGTTTTTCCCAAGATATCACCATGGCACGCACCTTTGAAGAACTCCCCCCTGAGGCGCAGGCGTACATCGAGAAGATCGAATCGTTTGTGGGTGTGCCGGTCCGGACTGTGTCCGTTGGGCCGGATCGTGAGCAGACGATTGTCCGAGATTCGGTGCTCGCTGAAGCGACCGCTTAGTACTCATTGAGTTTGCAATTCACAGGAACGGTGATGAATCAATCCACGACCCACACGCTTGGAGCGGAATCACGCGCCGCACTCGAACGGATTAAAACTCGATACCCGGATGCTGATCCGTTGGGGTTGTTGCCAGGTGTTGATCCTGCAAAGATCCCAGCTCACATCGCGATGATTATGGACGGCAATGGACGATGGGCGCAAGAGCGTGGGCTTCCAAGGATCAAAGGACATCACGAGGGCGCGAAGAATGTTCGCGTGATGCTTGAGTCGTGTGCTTCTGTCGGTGTCGAGGTGCTCACTCTGTACTCGTTTTCAACTGAGAACTGGTCGAGGCCGAGCGATGAGATTCAGGGATTGATGGAGATGTGCGTCGCGTACTGCGAGCACGAACGGGACGCTCTCAAGGCGCACAATGTCCGTGTCCGTATTCTGGGCCGTCGAGAGGGGATGCCTGCACCTGCTCTGAATGCTCTCGATTCGCTTGTGGAGGCAACCAAAGATTGCACAGGAATCACGCTGTGTCTTGCGGTCAACTATGGCGGTCGCGATGAGATTGTCGATGCGGCACGATCGCTCGCGGCTCGTGCAGTGTGTGGGGAGATTCAACCTGATGAGATAGATCAGGACATGTTTGCTGAGTCCTTGACGACAAAGGGGTTACCTGATCCAGACCTGCTCATCCGCACCGGTGGTGATTTCCGTGTCAGCAACTACCTGCTCTGGCAGATCAGTTACGCGGAGATTATGGTGACGGATGTGCAGTGGCCTGATTTCTCTCAAGAGCAGTTGTTTGGGATGATCCAAGACTTCGCCGCTCGCTCGAGACGATTCGGGAATATCGACTCTGAATCTCCTTCATAGAACGGCTATCCTACTGACCGTGCTCAAGTATCGACTCACATTCGGACCCATTCTGATCGCTGCGATCATCCTGCTCGCTTGGCTCGATGAATACATCGACGGCCTGAGTGCTCCAGAGTTTTTCCCGCAATCCACAATGCCTCCTGGGATCATCGTTGCGGTTGTGCTTGGTGTTCTGGGGGTGATGGGGTCGCGCGAAGTTGCACGGATTCTGCGTGCGAAATCAGTGATGATCCACACTTGGTTTGCCGCGGTTGCTTCGATCTTCGGGATTCTGGTTGTCGGGCTCACCCCGACAGGGACCGCGGGTTCGACCGGATTCGCGATCGGGGTGTCATCGGTGGTGGGGTCGTTTGTGCTTGGATTGCTTTATGCGATCCGCTCGAAACAGGTAGACGGAGCAATCTTTGTAGGTGCTGGGGTGCTGTTGATCCATGTGTACATGGGGCTGATGCTTGGATTCTTGCTGCTGATTCGTAGGGAGCATTCCATCTGGATGATGATCTGGGTGCTCGCATGTGTCAAATCTTGCGATATTGGTGCGTTCTTTACAGGGACGGCGATCGGGAAACACAAACTCATCGAATGGCTCTCACCCAAGAAGACTTGGGAGGGATTGTTCGGGGGACTCATCACTTCGGGAGCAGTGGGCGGATTGGGATTCTGGTTGCTTGCGAACGGTGGATATGAGAACTACGACCCGATATGGGGCGTCGTGCTTGGTGTGATTTTCGGCGCGATTGGGCAAGCCGGGGATCTGACTGCGAGTTTGTTTAAGCGGGATGCGGGGATCAAAGACGCGGGGACCAGCGTCCCAGGGTTCGGCGGCATTCTGGATTTGATCGACTCTCCGGTATTGGTAGCCCCCTTCGCATACTGGGCAATCCGGATCGTCATGGATCTCTCCGACGCGGGTGCTGATTTGAGCATGCTCGGTGGCTAAACTATCTCCATGACCACAACTGCCAAGCCTCAGGAGGGTTGCATGTCCGTGACCGCCAAGTTGCTCTCTGTCTTTCGCGTAGATCAACAAATTCAAGGACTTCAGTCCAGGCTTGAGGGAGCCGAACGCTTCCTCGCTGAACAGACCCGCCAACTCGCGGCTCTTGGGACAGAAAAAGACTCTATCGATACACAACTCCGTCAACTCCGCGCCAGCGAAGCCAATGCTGAAGGCGAAAGCAAGCGGATCGAAACGCATATCGATGAACTCCGCGAAAAAATGAACAACGCGGCAACCAACAAAGAATACAAAGCGCTCCTGAGCGAGGTGAACAACCTCAAAGAAGTCCGCTCTACACACGACGACCAAGCGATCGAGTTCCTCGAGCAAATCGAAGTGCTGAACACCAAGCTTGAAACCATCAGCACCGCTGTGGCTGATAAAGAAAAAGTACGAGCGCTTGCTGAAGAGCAGCGTCAACAGCGTTCAGATGAGATCGCTGAGAAGCTTGCGGAGCTTAAAGCACAACGCGAAGAACTGGTGACCGATGTGCCGAAGGATGCGATGGCCATCTATGCAGAGCTTCTGGAAATGCGTGGCGAGGATGCGATGGCGCCACTCGAGGTTGCGGATCGCAAACGCCACGAGTATGTCTGCGGCTCATCGATGATGTCGGTCCCTGTCGAGGTTGCTGCTTCATTGATGCAAGGCAAACTGACTTTGTCCCCCAACGATGGATGCATCCTGTACCTGACCCCAGAGGTTCAGGAAGAACTCAGCGAAGCATTCAAAAAATAACACCAGTTCACTGCGGGAATTAAAGAATTGATGTGATCGGTTCTGAGCTGATCGGTTTGAGACCAAGGTGTTGACAGCCTTTGCTGGTGATCTGACGGCCTCTTTTCGTGCGAGCGAGGAAACCGATCTGAAGCAGGTAGGGTTCGACAACATCTTCGAGTGTCCCCGAATCCTCGTTCATCGTGGCGCTGATCGCTTCAAGACCAGCTGGGCCGCCATTGAAAACTTTGTAGATTGTGGTCAGGTATGAGCGATCGAGTTCATCAAGTCCGAGGTGATCGATGCCTTCGAGGTTGAGCGCGTCGTCAACGATCTGGGGATTGATCTCGTTGTTGTGACGGACCTGCGCGTAGTCGCGGATTCGGCGGAGCAATCGGTTCGCAATACGAGGTGTTCCACGCGAGCGTGACGCGATAGATCCGAGTGTGTCATGATCGGGGGTAGGGATCTGGAGGAGTCTGGACGATCTCTGGATGATGTGCATCAGGTCGTCGTCGCTGTAGTATTTGAGGTGGTGGACCAATCCGAATCGTGAACGCATCGGGGAGGACAGCAAGCCGGCGCGGGTTGTCGCTCCAAGGAGCGTGAATGGGGCGCACTTGATCTGGACCGTTCTCGCGTTGAGTCCTGTGTCTAAACAGACATCGATTTTAAAGTCTTCCATCGCTGGATAGATGAACTCTTCGACAGCGATCGGGAGACGATGGATCTCATCAATGAACAGGACATCTCCAGGAGCTAGGCGAGTCAATGCGGCGACAAGATCTGTCCCACGCGCCAGTGCTGGACCTGAGGTGACATGGAGGTTTGTTCCAAGTTCGGTCGCGATGACATGGGCGAGTGTGGTCTTTCCAAGACCTGGAGGACCATGCAAGAGTACATGCTCAAGGTGCTCTCGTGGCTGGGTGTCGTCTTTGGCCTCTTGACGAGCTTGCACGGCTTGGACTGCGATCAGCACTCGCTCGATAAGCTCTGCTTGACCAATGTACTCATCGAGCGACTGTGGACGCAGCGCCCAGTTGGTCTGGTCTTCGACCTCCGTAATGCGTGTCGACGAGATGAGGCGTTCGGTGCTCATGGAGATAGATTGTATCGGCGTTTGTTCGTGTTCGGGGTGAATCGTTCGGTTGGATCGAGGAAATCGCGCACAAAAAAGGGGATCGACAAAAGCCGATCCCCGTGGTGGGTGAGTCAGTTCCTGCGACGAATCAATCGTGGCTGTGATCGTGGATCGATCCGATCGGTTCGAGATTTCGTTGGATCGCCGCTTCGTCGCTGTAGACTTCTCCATCGCGCGGGAGGAGTTCTGGAGCGTTTGCGAGGTTGAATGCGACGAGCGCCATGTTGGTCGCGGACTGGATCAGGTACTCTTCAATCGCTTGATCGAAAGTGTCGTTCTGGGTGTGCCATGCGTAGGAGTAGTTCGCACGGCCGGTTTCATCCCAGAAGAACCCCGGGACACCTTTACGGTTGAAGGATGCGTGGTCTGATCCGCCGTGGGTGACGATTTTGCCACCGGTTGGACGGATGTTGACATCGAGGTATCCTGCGTGCTCGTCGTTGTCCGGATCATCGTCGCGCATCGCTCTGTCGTAATCGGTTTGCGAGAAGAAGAGGCCGTTGGTGTCCGAGCTTGCTTTGGCAAGGTACTCAACCATGAAGTCCGCTGCTGGGATGCCGCCTTGGTAGTTGGTTCCGCCGTCATCGACGAACGCCGCTGAGATTTTGGAGAGCTCTTCTTCGGAGAGGGAGTTGACATACGCCTTGGATCCGAGTAGGCCTTGCTCTTCACCACCCCAGAGGGCGATGCGGATGGTGCGTTTCGGTTTGACACCTGATTCCATAATGATGCGAGCGGCTTCGGTGACGACGGCTGAACCGGTCGCGTTGTCTACCGCGCCCATCGAACCTGGGCCGTCCCACGAGTCGATGTGTGCGGAGATGATGACGACTTCGTCAGGGAACTCGGTTCCAGGGATGTCCGCGATGACATTGTAAGTCGGGATTGGTCCTGCGGTGAGTTTGTGGTTGAGATCAAACTCGACTTCGATGTCCAGACTTTCGTGCAATCGAGCGGTGATGAAGTCGTAATCGCTTTGACGGACATTCACTTCTGCGTCGATCGGATAGTCGCTAATTTCGCGGTTTGCCCAGTCGCTTGCGGATGTTGTCCAGACGCGTTCATCCTTTGAACTGGAGATGAATCCTGCAGGGTTTTCTGCGAGGACGGCGGCGAGCGCGTCGATCTCGTCTTGTGCCGCGAGTTCTTCATCGGTGATCGCTTTGGTGTCGGCGCGTTTGAACTCGACTGCGTACTCGTTCCCGGAGGTTGCGACGGATTTTCCAGCGGCGGTGTCGCCGTCGATGGTCACGGTGATGTCCGAAGTTCCCATCGAGTGGGTCCATTTGAAGTTGATGGAATCGCCATCCCGTTTGGCATCTGAGATTGGTCCTTCTGCGAAGCCGTCGATCGACATTGACCCAGTGATTCCAGCGTCCGATTCATCGATGACCATCGTTGCAGGAATCTTGGATCCGTTGTAATCGAATGTCCCTTTCCACTCGTTGCCTGCAACGGTGTCAGCAGAGTCGGATTCGACATCATTGCTATGGATGCCTTCGCGGATTTCATGACGGAGCGTCATTCGATCGCGCATCATGTATCCGGTAGAGCGGATGCCGCCTTTACCGCCGTAGTTCGGATCGAGCATGACCCATGCACCTTCGTAGTTGCCGCGGTTCGCTTCGTACTCAGACATTGTGGTTGGGAGGAAAGCGACATGCCCACTGACCGGGCCGTCGGTTCCGATGGACCACGAGAGTGTTGAGAACTCGATCGTGTGCATGTCCGTGTTTTCTTTGTCCGGATCATCCGAGATGCGGATGACCTTGCCCGTCGATGGACCACGATCAAAGCGTGTAGCGATTGTCGCATACTCTGAGAGTCGGGCGTCTTTGAGTCCCCAACTTGCGAGTTCGTCGCGAGCCCAGCGTTGTGCGTTTTCGAGGTTGGTCGAGCCGGTCAGGCGTGGGCCGTATTCCAAGGTATACACGCCGAGGATGTCCATGACTTGCGAGTGATTGCGTCCCTGGTCGATGATTTTCTGGACACTCCGTGAGCTTCCCATGTCGATATCTGGTACATCAACATGCTCTCCTGCAACCACTGCGTACTGCGCGGTATGTGTATGGAGCGGGCTTGCGATATTTGAAGTTTCACATCCGCCAAGCGCGACGGCAAGACCTGAAAGGGTGGTGAGTGTGACAAGTGGGGTAGTACAGAACTGGAAAAGACGCATGAACACGACTCCTGGAGGTGGGTATGGACTGTGAGCCACCGCGTCGCGACAAAAATGGACGGGGGCGGTTCAGTATGATACCGGCTCGAATGATGCTGGATGCGTAGAAAGCGGAGTTCTCGTGTCGTGACACACATCAACCTAGATCGGCAATCCCTTGCGTTTCCAGAGCGAGAGCAGTCTTTCGAGTTCGATCGGTTCCCAGAGTCTGCCGTTGGTCAGCCGGACGCGCATCAGATCTCCGTGAGCGTCAAAGAGCGCTGTCGTGGGTGGGGTGTCGGGAGAAGTTTTGGTTGTTACGCTCCACATTCCTGGTGATTGTGGTGGTTGCTCAGAGATGTCCCAACGGAGTGTGACCGAGTTGGTGACGGGGTTGTATGCGTATGCCGCAAAATCACCCTGAAGTTTCTGCTGTGTGATGAGTGGGCCGAGGAGGTATGACTGGACCTGCGTGATGTACCCCTCCTCAGGGATAAACGGGCTGATTGTGGTGGGTGGGCTGTTTCCATCGACTGATGTGATGTTGAGTTTCCCGCCGATGCGGGCGCCTGTGATCGCTGAATCTTGTGAAGTGGGTTTGCCATCCTCTCCGAGGTTGTTGCTGTCTTTGACGGTCATTCTGATTGTCCAAGTCTCTTCGTTGCCGTCGAGGGACATGTAGAAAAGGGCGCGGGAATCGATGCGGAGTCCTGAATCGAGTGCCATGGAATCGATCTGGAGCAGGTATCCAAGTTTGCGGTCTTCAGAGCTCCATTTGGATTTCTCTTTGTTTCCCAGATCACCCTTGTATCCTGACCACGAGCGTACTCGGCGGTATCCGTGCTCCTTTGCGTCCATCTCATCACCAGATTTGGCAGGCGTGTATAAGCGTTCCCAGCGTTCGCCTTTCTTCCCGGTGAGCACAGCATCGAGATCATCAATGGTGATTTGATTGAGCAAAGCTTTGGTCGCTTTGAATCCCGCTGCACGCTTGAGTGATTGCGATGACATTTCTTGCAGATTCATCGTGCCTACAGAGGTTTCGTAGAGCACGCGCGCCATGTCGAATGATTCGTCATTCCCCTCGTGCGTGAAGTCGTAGATCAGGAATGTGCGTGGTTTATGACTGAAGATCGTGACGCCTCGGTAGAGGGGGTTGCCATTTGCGTTCGGATTCGGAGTTCGGACATAGACTCGGTGTCCCGTCCAGATCCCAACTCGAAGGGCAGGCTGCTCAGCGATCACCACAGCTCCACGAGCGGACATGAGTTGGTCACGGATACTGTTCGCGGCTTCCTTCGCGGTGAGTTCTTCGTTGCTAGTCCTTTGTTCCTTGATGATGATGGTGCCAAGGTTCGCTGGGAGTGAGACGCCTGTGCTGGTCGAGTTCCCAATCCTGACCGTTTCTGCAGTCGCTCCCTCAGGAAGATTGAGGGTGAGTCCTATGGATTCGATGGTGATCGGATCGGGCTGGAGTTGTGTAATGTTGGGTTCGGAGCCAATTTGGGTGGATTGGGCACCAGATTGAGCGAACGCGTTGGGGCTCAGAACGACGATGGCGAGCAATAGTGGCCGTATCCATGCAATGAGTCGGGAACTGGCGGGGTGCAATACGAGGCGTTTCGTCTGGTTCATGTGAAGTTGGGGCATTTGGTTCGTCTCTTGTGGAATTTGGGCAGTGGTGGATTCCCGTTCCGATATGATCGGCTGGATCCATCTGAAGTATTCATACGCAGTCGAGTGAGTCCGGGTTGACCGAGCGAGCGTGGGGGCTATGCTTCTCGTCCCGCTCGGCGTAGTCGAGGGGCAGACCAGAGCCGGAAGTCAGTTCTGATCTGAAACAAATGAAGAAACGGGCGGCTGATTCGGTGAATCAGTATCCAATCAATGATCTGAGCAGATTGAAGCTCATCTCAACGACGAGGTTTGAACACTATGAGTGCTGGACGAATCAGAATCCGTATGGAAGCATATGACCACATCGCTCTTGATGCGTCAGCACGCGAGATCGTTGATCACGCGAAGCGCACCAATGCTAAGGTCAAGGGACCAGTACCCCTGCCAACTCGCGTTGAGCGTTACACCGTTCTTCGTGGCCCGTTTGTTGATAAGAAATCACGCGAGCAGTTCGAGATTCGCACTCACAAGCGAATTATCGATATCCACGAGCCAAACGCACGCACTGTTGAAGCACTCAACCGCCTCGTCGTCCCAGCTGGTGTATTCGTGAAGATCAAAGCGTAAATGATTCAGGCCTGCATTTTGTGGGCCTGTGTTTGTTTTAGACTGTATTTTGTAGAGTAAACAAGACTTCCCCTGTTTGTGAATCAAACACGAAGCGGTTTCCGCCCGAAGCGGAAATGAAGGAACATGAAATGACCCAACCAAGCAACAGCCCGCACCTCGTCGGTCAAAAACTCGGCATGACTCGCATCTACAACGAAGATGGCGTTTCGATGCCTGTCACGATCATCAAGTTTGATGCACACACTGTTACGCAGGTCCGTACTCCTGAGGTCGATGGCTACAGCGCAGTCCAACTCGGTACTGGTGATATCCAAGCTCGGAATTCGACCATGCCTTTGATCGGACACGATGCGAAAGCAGGGGTTGCTCCTCGCCGAGTTCACAACGAAACTCGTCTTGAGGACGGCAAGGAAGCGGAGTACGAGCTCGGCCAGCAACTCGATGTGTCACTTTTCAACGATATCAAGTATGTTGATGTGATCGGTACCAGCAAAGGTAAGGGCTTTCAGGGCGGCATGAAGCGGTGGGGCTTCAAAGGTCAGCTCGCATCGCACGGTGTTGAGCGCAAGCACCGCTCGCCTGGTTCGATCGGTGGACACGCGAACAACGCTGGTAAAGCGGGTCGGATCAAAAAAGGTAAGAAAATGTCCGGGCAGCACGGCAGCAAGCAGATCACGGTTCGCTCGCTGGATGTCGTCCGTATTGACGCAGAAAACGGTCTTATGATCGTCAAGGGACCAGTTCCCGGAGCGAACAAGGGCTGGGTTGAAGTGCGTCCAGCAACAAGATTGTACAAATCAAAGGCCTCGAAGGCTTGATTGTGCGTCCGAGGGGGTCAATGATCCCCTCCCCATCAAGGATCTTGCGATTCTTGGGAATGGTTCGGTAAGTCGTCTGTTTGACGAAACTGTCGAAGAAAAGTAAGTCATTGAACCCGATCGTCAGATCGGATGCAATGCCGAGTCAAGCGAGCGATCCTGAACATCCGCTTCTTTCAAGAAACGGTTGGCGAAAGCAATCTTCAGCATCCTGGCAAGGCAAGTGAACTCTCCGATCGGAATCGAAGAGTTGAACGAAGGCGTGCGGCGAGGTAAAGACCAATGGATGTCCCCGTCTATACAATGAGTGGTGAGTCAGCTGGCAATATGTCGGTTGACGAAATCGCACTCGGCGAAACAGTTAATGTTGACCTGATCAAGCAAGCGTTTGTGATGTACCACGCCAATCGGCGTCAAGGTTCCGCACGCTCGAAAACCCGTTCGATGGGTTCGTTGACAGGCAAGAAACTCTACAAGCAAAAGGGCACTGGTAATGCTCGTCACGGCGATAAGAAGGCTCCGATCTTCCGCGGTGGTGGGCATGCGAAAGCCAAGCGTCGTACTCGCGAGGACTTCCACAAGTCCATGCCGATCAAGATGCGTCGTAAAGCGAACCGCAATGCGTTGCTCGCGAAGTTGATCGACCAAGAAGTGAAGGTCATCGATGGATTGAGCTTCGAATCTCCACGCACTAAGGACTTCACGAAGTTCCTCGCTGCGATTGGTATCGACAAGTCTGCGTTGCTCGCGCTCTCGCCTGATGCCGAGAAGAGCAAGAACGCTCGCTTGAGTGCTCGGAATATCGATGGCGTCGTCATGTGCAAAGCTGACCAGCTCAACACATACGAGATGCTGAACAATCGTTACTTGGTCATTGATAAGGCTGATCTTGAAGCATGGCTCAGCGGCCCTAGCTCGCAGACCAGCAAGATCATTAAGAATGAAGAGGTGGCGTAATGCTAGAAGCTCATTACATCCTTCGTAAGCCACTGTTGACCGAGAAAACCACGCAGAGCATGGAAGAAGCCAATGTGTATGCGTTCGAGGTCGATCGTCGTGCAACCAAGAGTGACATCAAAGCGGCTATTGAATCCGCGTACGGTGTCAAGGTTGTGAAGATCAACACCCAGGTCCGCAAGGGCGGGGCTCGTCGGTTCCGATACGGCAGCGTTGCTGAATCGTCTTGGAAGCGTGCTTTGGTCCGTATTGCTGAAGGAGACGCGATCGAACTCTTCTGAGTTCGCAGCGTGAAAGGAACCCCGCATTATGGCTATTCGAGTTTATAAACCAACCAGTGCCGGTCGTCGCAACGCTTCAGTAAACATGAACGAGGCGATTACCAAGAAGAAGCCTGAGAAGACTCTTCTGAAGCCACTGAACAAAAAAGGTGGTCGCAACCACCAGGGCAAGATCACCGTTCGTGGTCGTGGTGGGGGTGCGAAACGCATGTACCGCCAGATCGACTTCGCTCGTCGTGATCGTGACGGCATCGTTGGTACTGTCGTCGGGATCGAGTACGATCCAAACCGCAGCTGCCACATCGCACTCATCGAGTACGCAGATGGTGTTAAGCGTTACATTCTTGCACCGAATGGCCTAACCGACGGCAACACCGTTGAAAGCGCCACTGGTGAAGCAATCGAGCCAACTGTTGGTTCTTGCATGCAGCTCAAGCACATCCCATCAGGCATGAATGTTCACTGTGTTGAACTTCGTCCGGACGGCGGAGGCAAGCTCTGCCGCAGTGCTGGGATGTACGCTCGTCTGACCAATAAAGATGACAAGTACGCGACATTGGTGATGCCTTCGGGTGAAACCCGTCGTGTGCCAATCGAGTGCCGTGCGACTGTCGGCACTGTTGGAAACTCTGACCATCAACAGCGTCGTCTTGGTAAAGCTGGTCTTTCTCGCCACCTCGGTCGTCGTCCAAAGACTCGTGGTGTGGCAATGAGTCACCACGCTCACCCGCTTGGTGGTGGTGACGGTCGCAGTAAAGGTGGTCGTGCACCGGTCAGTAAGTCTGGTACCTTGTCAAAGGGTGGCGGAACACGCAACCGGAAGAAGCCGTCACAGGATCTCATCATCCGTCGTCGTAAGAGCAAACGATACGGGCAGCTGAAGTAAGCCCGAAAGGATCTGACTATGTCTAGAAGTCTGAAAAAAGGCCCATATGTCGACGAGAAGCTCTACCTCAAGGTGGAGAAGATGGAAGCATCGGGCAACAAGAAGCCAATCAAGACCTGGGCGCGTGCTTGCACAGTGGTTCCCGAGTTCATCGGGCACACATTCCAGGTTCACAACGGGCGTGCATTCCCAGAGGTGTTCATCACCGAGGACATGGTCGGCCACAAGCTGGGCGAGTTTGCAAACACCCGTACCTTCCGTGGACACACGAACAAGAAGGAAGGCCTCAAGTCACGCTAATGCGGTGAACCAGGGATAAAGCTATGAAACTCAGATCAAAAGAACTCAAAGATCGGGCAACCAAGGTAGGGGTGAGTGTTGAACAACTCGCTGCTGCAGTTGCTCGTGATAATCGCAGCGAGAAAGCAGCGACTTCCGCCGTCCGTAACTGGATGTCAGGTCGTGACCATCCTCGTTGTCGCAAAGCAGATATTGAAGCACTCGCAACCGCTGTTGGGTGCTTGCCGAAGGACATCTCGAAGTTCACTTCAGAGGTCCGTAACCACCGTGGAAGCCCGAAGAAGGCGAAGCTTGTGGTTGACATGATCCGCGGCAAGAATCTTGAGGAAGCAACTCAAATGCTTGCGTTCTCAACGAAGCGTGCTTCGGTCAACATTGGTAAGGCACTGATGGCCGCATCATCTGACGCTGAGCAACTCGGCGCGGACATGAGCGAACTCTTTGTCAGCGAAGCAACCGTCGATCGTGCGACCCACATCAAGCGGTTCCGTCCAAAGGATCGCGGCCGGGCACACCCGATTCTCAAACGAACAAGCCACATCACTGTATCAGTTCAGGAGCGTAGCTAATGGGTCAAAAAAGCCATCCATTCGGATTTAGACTCGGGATCACCGAAGCACACCGCTCACGCTGGTACGCTCCAAAGGCTCTCTACGGCGAACTGCTCGTCGAAGATGAGAAGATCCGTCAGTACCTCGACAAACGTCTGAACAAGACCCCGCCAAGCGCGTCGGTTTCGGACATTCACATCGAGCGTACTCGTGAAGAGCTCAAGATCATCGTCCGGACCGCTCGTCCTGGTATCGTCATCGGGCCAAAGGGTTCGGAGATCGATCGGATGACCGAAGAACTCCGTTACATGACAGGCCGCAAGGTAGCAATCTCGGTTGTTGAAATCCGTGAACCGGACCTTGATGCTCAGCTTGTCGGTGATGGAATCGCTGAACAACTCAAGAAGCGGATGGGTTTCCGTCGCGTTCTCAAGATGCGTGCAGAAGCTGTGATGGCTGCAGGTGCACAGGGCGTCAAGATCCAGGTCGCTGGTCGTCTTGGTGGTGCTGAGATGAGTCGGCGTTTGGATGTTCGTTTGGGCTCACTGCCTCTTTCGACACTCCAAGCAAACATCAACTATGGGTTCTCTGAGAGCCACACAACTTATGGTGTCCTCGGCGTGAAGGTCTGGATCTACAAGGGTCCATACACCAATGCTGAAGAAGAGAATCAATCAAACGCTGCCGGTGCTCGCGCCCGTGCTCGTGGTCGTCGCTAAGAAGCGGTCTATTTGAAAGAAGGATTAGGATATGCCTCCTTATAAGATTCCAAAGCGTGTCAAGCACCGCAAAGAGTTCCGTCGGGGTCGTGATCGCAAAGCGACCAAGGGCAACTATGTAGCGTTCGGCGAGTTCGGCCTCCAGGCACTCGAGGGCTGCTGGCTCAAGAGCAACTGTATCGAAGCCGGTCGTGTGACTTGTCAGCACTTCCTCAAGCGTGAAGGCAAGTTGTTCATCAGAGTATTCCCTGACAAGCCGATTTCCAAGAAGCCACTCGAAACCCGCATGGGTAAGGGTAAAGCGGAAGTCGATTACTGGGCAGCTCGCGTGAAGCCAGGCACGATTCTGTACGAGCTTGCAGGTGTGAGTGAAGTCCGTGCACGCGGTGCGTTCTTCCGTGTTGCGATGAAGATGCCGGTGAAGTGCCGGATGGTCCACCGTCGGATCGAGGCATAAGGGGCTTAATGATGACCGGTACTGAAGTACGAGCATTGAAAGATGAAGAGATCACGGTTGAGCTCAAGCGTTTGCGGAGTTCACTCCTCGCGCTGAAGAGCAAGAGCGTGACTGAAAAGATCGAAGACACCACGCAGTTTGGCAAAGTCCGCAAGGACATCGCCCGGCTCCTGACCGAGCAGACCGCACGGCAGAACAAAGATTCCTGAGGACGACTATGAGCGATACAGAAGTCAAAGGTGCGAAGATTGGTGTTGTGGAAACCGACGCTCGGGACAAGTCCCGCAAAGTCGTGATCCAATACAAGGCCCCGCACCCGAAGTATGGCAAGTTCGTGAGCAAGCGCACTGTGTTGCATGTTCATGATGAAAACAATGAATCGCATAAAGGCGATGTGGTCGAGATCGTGCAATGTAGCCCGATCTCGAAGACGAAAAGCTGGAAGATCTCCAAGATCATCGAGCAACGAAGTATTTGACAACACCCCCCGGCAGTGTGCTGGGGTTTAGGAAGAAGGCAGGGCGACCATGCTCCAGCAAGAATCCAGATGTGAAGTAGCGGACAACTCCGGCGCGAAAATCGCCTACGTTATCCGTGTGTATGGCGGCTCGACTCGCCGTGACGGCCAAACGCGTAAGCAGGCTTTCATCGGCGATAAGGTTCTGGTCAGTGTCAAGAAGGCACTCCCAGGCTCAGAAGTCAAGACCGGTGAGAAGTACAAGGCAGTCCTTGTCCGCACCGCGAAGCCAACTCGCAGAAAAGACGGCTCGTACGTGAAGTTCGACTCGACAGCAGTCGTGCTCATCAACGACGACGGGAACCCAAAGGGCACACGCATCTTTGGCCCAGTCGCTCGTGAACTTCGCGAACGAAACTACATGAAGATTGTTTCCCTTGCCCCGGAGGTGGTGTGATGCCAAGGCACGTACGCAAAGGCGATCAAGTAATTGTCACCTCAGGCGACCACAAAGGTCAGACCGGTGAGATCCTCGAGATCCTTACCAAGTCCGACAAGGTCCTCGTCAAGGGTGTGAATGTCAAGTCTCGGCATGTCCGTCCGACACAGCTCAACCCAAAGGGTGGGATCGTGTCCAAAGAGATGCCGATGCACATCTCGAATGTCAGCCCCGTTGTTGATGGTAAACCAACACGCGTGCGATTCGAGACCAAGAAAGACGGCTCAAAGGATCGCGTAGCGGTCCGCGGCGGAAAGTCACTCGGACAGGTCAGCGGGCCAAAGTCGTAACCAATACACACAGCTTCTCTGGGTGTCCCAGGGAATCAATCGGCGGATAAGTCATGGCAAAGAAAGACAACTTCGATCAAGCAACGCTCGACGCGGCGGCACAGCCAAACGCGCCTCGACTGCAAGCGCAGTTCAAGGAGACCGTGTGTCCGAAGATCACCGAAGAGTTCGGGATCAAGAACACCATGGCGATGCCGAAACTTGAGAAGATCACCCTCAATGTGAACATCGGTCGTCACCTCGATGGCACCAAAGTCCCGAACAATGTTCGCGAAGCGGTCCTCCACACGCTGACAACCATCACAGGTCAGAAGCCTGTGAAGATTGCTGCGAAGAAATCCGTTTCGAACTTTAAAGTTCGTGAGGGTTACGAAACAGCATTCAAGGTAACTCTTCGTCGTGACCACATGTGGCACTTCATGGATCGGTTGATCAACATCGCGACTCCTCGTATGAAGGACTTCCGTGGATTGAATGACAAGTCATTCGATCGTCAAGGAAGCTACTCGATGGGATTGACCGAGCAGGGTGTGTTCCCAGAAATCAACATGGCTGACCAGAACTTCACCCATGGCATGAACATCAACTTCTCGTTCAGCAACTCTAATCCGAAGCTGAGTCGATTCGTTCTTGCAGAACTCGGGATGCCGTTCAAGAAGCCAGAAGAAAAGAAGAAGTAAAAGAGGAACTCACCTATGGCTCGTAAATGTCAAATCGCTAAAAGCAACCGGACCCCAAAGTATCCGACCCGACATGTTCGCCGTTGCGAGCTGACCGGTCGCGCTCGAGGCGTCTACCGCAAGTTCCGTATCTCACGCATTATGCTCCGCAAGCTTGCTCTTGAAGGCAAGATCCCAGGGATGCGTAAAGCAAGCTGGTAAGAAGAACAGCACTTTGATGAATGAACTCTTGCGGCATGCACAAGCGTGTACCGCACTGACAGAAAAAGGTAAATACGATGACGATCAGTGATCCAGTCGCAGACATGTTGACCCGAATCCGCAACGCGACACGCAACCGTGCCAAGAGCGTGATTTGTCTCAACAACAAAGTATGCCAAGGTGTAGCAGGGGTATTGAAAACCGAAGGCTACATCAATGACTTTGAAGTGGTTTCAGACAACAAGCAAGGAACCATTCACATCGATCTCAAGTACGGCCCTCGTGGCGAAGTACTGATCCATGAGATCAAGCGGATGAGCAAGCCTGGTTGCCGCGTTTACCGCGGGATGAATGACCTCCCTGCTCCGATGCAAGGGCTCGGTATTACGATTGTTTCGACAAGTAGCGGCGTGCTCTCAGATCGCGTCTGCCGTGAGAAGAAGGTTGGTGGAGAACTCCTCTGCCAAGTGAGCTAACTGACCGAAGGATAGATGCACGGCTGGAATCCCCGGTAAACACAACCGGAAGACGACGACAGCACGAAAGGAACTAGAATGTCCAGACTCGGAAAAAAACCAGTTCAGATCCCAGCAGGGGTCAAGGTGAACATCTCAGGACGCACGATTTCGATCGAAGGTCCGAAGGGCTCACTGAACTTTGAGCACCGTCCTGAAGTCCAAGTCACACATGACGAAGATGGCAAGGCCATCAATGTCGTTGTAGACGAGAAACTGCTCGCGAAGAATCGCGCCAACCGCGCGTACTGGGGCACCACCCGCTCGATCATCGACAACATGGTTGTTGGTGTCACACAGGGTTACGAAAAAAAGCTCAGCATCGTTGGTGTGGGTTGGACCGGTACCGTCAATGGCAACAAGCTTGCGTTGAAGGTTGGGTACGCAAACCTCATCGAGATGCCAATCCCAGAGGGTGTCACTGTGACTGCTGAGAAGCAACTTGTGACCGTTACTGGCGCAGACAAGCAAGCGGTGGGGCACTTTGCAGCTTCAGTTCGTGCGAAGCGGAAGCCTGAACCATATAACGGTAAGGGTATCAAGTACCTCGATGAGGTCATCACACGCAAGCAGGGTAAGGCATTCGGTAACTAATACGATCGCATACTGATCGCTTCGGGCGATCGTGAGGTTTGAACAATGAATAAGAACAAAGAAAAAACTCTACGCCGGACCCGCCGCAAGATCGGTATCCGGAAACGGATCGTCGGCACTCCTGAGCGTCCTCGTCTGGCAATCTTCCGCTCGTTGAACCACACCTATGCACAGGTGATCGACGACATGGCAGGAGTGACCCTTGCGAGCGCTTCAACACGCGACAAGGGTGTGAAGATCGAAGGTTCAAGCGGCAATGTCGCTTCAGCCAAAGCAGCGGGCAGCGTGCTCGCCGAGCGGGCAAAGAAAGCCGGAATCGAAACAGTTGTGTTCGATCGAGGCGGATTCAAGTTCCACGGCCGAGTAAAGGCCTTCGCTGACGCAGCTCGTGAGAGCGGACTCAAGTTCTGAACGAAAGAGATACCACAATGGCAGAAATGCTTGACGAATCAAAATCAATCGAATCGCATACCGTTGGTATTTTCCGTACGGCAGCGACAGTCAAGGGTGGTCGACGCTTCAACTTCGGTGCGCTCGTCGTCTGCGGTGACCGCAAGGGGAAGATCGGCTACGGCTACGCCAAGAGCCCTGAAGTCCCAACCGCGATCGAGAAGGCTGAGAAGCACGCTCGCTTGAACATGGTCTCATTCCCAATGACTGGGACCACGCTTCCACATGAGACTGTGGGCAAAGCATGTGCGAGCCGCGTCATCTTGGTTCCTGCTTCACCAGGTACTGGTGTTGTTGCAGGCGGCACCATCCGTGCGGTACTTGAAATGGCAGGCATTACTGACTGTCTCACCAAGTCCACCGGATCCAACTCCAAGATCAATGTCGTCCGTGCAGTATTCGACGGCTTGAGCCAACTCCGCACCCGTGAAGACATCGCAGAGCTTCGTGGTGTTGAGATCGAAACATCAGATATCGAAGAACGCGTCAAGCGCGGTCAACGATTCATGCCTGCTCAGTCCGAAGGTGAAAAAATGGCTGCTCCAGTCAACACCATCGGTCAAGACCGTGGTCGCGGCGGACGCGGTGGTCGCGGTGGGCGTGGCGGCGGACGCGGCGGACCTGGTGCAGGTCGCGGCGGTGCTCCGACCGAAGAGGCGGCACCAGCGGCACCAGCAGCTGATGCACCAAGTTCAGAGAGTGATAGCTAAACAGATTTACGCAAACCGGTCGTACGGTCGTACGACTCCCGGGAGTAACCGGTCATGATGATCCACGAAGTCACCGCAATGGCGGGTAAGTACAAGCAACGCAAGCGCATCGGTCGAGGTGTCGGCTCAGGTAACGGCAAGACCTCTGGTCGCGGTCACAAGGGTGCCGGTTCACGCCGAGGCAACTCAAGACTCGCTCAGTTCGAGGGTGGTCAGATGCCATTCTTCCGCCGTATGCCAAAGTTTGGTTTCACCAATGCGAACTTCAAGATCCAGTTCTGGATCGTGAACCTCGAAGCAATCCTCGCGCACAAGGACTTCCAGTCCGGCGGCGTAGTCGATCAAAAATCACTCATCAAGGCAGGCTTGGTTCGCGATGAGTCTCGCAATCTCAAGATTCTTGGCAACCTCCCAGAAGGCGCTGATTCGCTCAGCGTCAAACTCGATGTCACAGCGAATCGCGTGACGAGTTCTGCGAGAAAGCTGATCGAGGACGCAGGTGGTAAGGTCAATGAACTCGGTACACGCCGTGACCGTGTCCGTGGCATCGACCGAAACTCGGATGATCAATCTCCGAAGAACCTGACCAAGAAGCTCAAGAAGCAAGAATGGCACCGCAAGCGTGACGAAGCGTTCGCTCGTGGCGAGGTCCTTAAGCCCAAGAAATAATCCTCGGATAATCCGATGGCTGATTTACACGCCGGGGTCGATCAACCGCTGAACGATGGGAATACCATCCCCGGTCACGGATGATCGGCCCCGTCTTTATTGGTCAGTTATGCATGCTCGATCTCGGGCATACGGAGTGAATGATTCATGTTCTTTCAGACTCTCATCAATGTCTTCCGGATTCCGGAGTTGCGGAACAAGATCCTCTTTACCCTCGGTATGCTCGCGGTGTACCGGATCGGGTTCTGGATCCCGGTTCCGGGTGTTGATCAGGGCGCATTGACTTCATTCTTTGAGCAGCAAGCCGCTGCTGGATCAGCCGCTGGTCGACTGTCTCAGTATGTTGCGATCTTCTCCGGCGGATCGTTCGGCCAATCCACGATCTTCGGTCTTGGGATTATGCCGTACATCACAGCGTCGATTATCTTCCAGCTCTTCCAAGGTGTTTCTCCACAGCTCAAGAAACTCAAAGATGAAGGACCAACCGGATACGCGAAGATCCAGGAGTGGACTCGTTACGCGACAGTTGGTCTGTGTCTTGTTCAGGCGGTGGGCTGGTTGACTTATATCACCAAGTCCGGACTCGTCTACGAAGCATGGGCACACAACCCGCTCTGGTGGGTCATGGGTGTTACCGCGCTGACTGCAGGTACGATTTTCTTGATGTGGCTCGGTGAGCAGATTGACCGTTTCGGTATCGGCAATGGCGTCTCGCTGATCATCATGGCGGGCATTCTTACTGGAATGCCTGGTGCGGTTATGAGTGTCATCGGGAACTTTGATGCTGCGGATCCGAACAAAATGGGTTGGATGGGTTTGATCCTCCTGCTCTTTGGATTTGTACTGATTGTTGCAGGATCAGTTCTGCTTACAGTTGCACAGCGCCGGATCCCAGTCCAACAAGCGAAGCACACGCGTGGGAACAGAACATTCGGTGGACAGAAAAGCTACCTTCCACTCAAGGTAAACCACGGCGGCGTGATGCCAATCATTTTCGCATCTTCATTGATGGTCTTCCCATCAGTGGTCTTCAGTGCGTTGATGGATCAAGCACAAAATGCAAACGCGACAGGAACCTGGGTCAACATCATCGCGTGGCTTAGCTCCAGCTTCCAAATGGGCACATTCCCATATGTCTTCCTCTACATCATCATGGTCTACTTCTTCAGCTACTTCTGGATCACCGTCCAGTTCAACCCTGAAGAGATGTCCAAGCAGCTCCGCGATCATGGCTCGTTCATCCCTGGACTCCGTCCGGGACCTCGTACCGCAGAATATCTTGAAGCGGTCATGGAACGGATCACCTATGTCGGTGCGGCATTCCTCGCGGTCATCGCGGTCCTCCCGATGGTCGTGAACTCTCAACTCAAAGTGGATTTTGTAGTCTCCCAGTTCTTGGGAGGTACAGGTTTGCTGATTGTGGTGTCAGTAGCACTCGATTTCCTCCAGCGTGTGGAAGCGAATCTGCTGATGCGGAACTATGACGGATTCCTCGGCGACAGCGATGCAGGGGAAGGTAGATCACGCTCGTAAGAGCCAGTAGGGCCTTGTTTGGGCCAAAAACTAGAGCGAGATCAGGTCAAACTGGTGTTTTGAATGCTCTTTTCACTTGGACTGGGAGTTTGGTGCATGACTCACCGAGCAATCAGGCCTACCATCGTGACCCGAGAAAATGCGTGGAGCATCGTCTTGGATCGACAATACAACAGTACAAACCGGGTTTGCCTGGTTAGAAGCTTCGCTCAATGACGAGCGAGGGAGGTTCAGATGAAAGTTTCATCAAGCGTCAAGCGTCGCTCAAAAGATTGCCAGATTGTCCGCCGCAAGGGCAAGGTATTTGTCATTAACAAAAAGAACCCACGATTCAAGCAGCGTCAAGGCTGAAGCTCTTGATGGTTGAATCGTGTTGAATGATTGAAGACTTGCTGCACCGAGGTGAACTCGACTGCAGCGCACTGCTCGGTGATTACCGAGATGACAGGAGATTCCAGTGCCCCGTATCGCAGGTGTAGACATTCCAGATCGCAAGAAGATCTTTTATTCGTTGCAGTACATCCACGGCATCGGCAACAAGTTTGCTGGTGACATCCTTGTGGAAGCCGGGATCGATCCGGACACCAAGGCAATGGATCTTTCAGAGACCGAGGTTTCAACGCTCAACTCGATCGTTGATGGTTCGTACCTCGTTGAAGGTGCTCTGCGTCGTCAGGTTCATCAGAACATTGCTCGCTTGCGTGAGATCCGTTCTTACCGCGGCGATCGTCACCGTGCGGGTCTTCCTACTCGCGGCCAACGCACCCGCTGTAACGCTCGCACCCGTAAGGGCAAGAAGCGCACCGTTGCAGGCAAGAAGGGCGTGAAGGGCTAAACAGCTTGATCAATACTCGGGTGCATCCATGTGGGTGCACCCGGTTTCGTGTACATATCAAATTTTCGCAAGGTTCCAGCCCTGTTTCAGGGATTCACAAGTGGAACCGTCAGGAGCGATCGAAGAATGGCAAAGACAGTCAAAAAAGCAAAAAAAGTCCGCAAGGGCGTCACCCGTGGAATCGCGCACATCAAAGCGACCCACAACAACACACTCATCACCATTACCGACACCAACGGCGAAGCACTCGCATGGGACTCGGCTGGAACCATCGGCTTTAAGGGGGCTCGCAAGGCGACCCCGTTTGCTGCGACTCGTGCTGGTGAGCAGCTCGGTCAAAAGGTCCGCAAGATGGGCATGAGCGAGATCGAAGTGAAGATCACCGGCGCAGGTGCTGGTCGCGAGAACGCTGTGTCGGGTCTTGCATCCACTGGACTCCGCGTCACCGCAATCGAGGATCACACACCGGTTCCTCACAATGGTTGCCGTCCTAAGAAGAAGCGCCGCGTCTAATCGACCGGCTATGACCCCGGCATGCACGAAGCATCTCGGGGTTTGTCATTGAATCAGTCTTTCGTGGAAAGAAAGAGCGACGCCGACAGCAGCAGGGCGTCAATCTGTGAACCACGATAAGAGTTTGGACCGTTGAAAAAGTCCCTGCTGCGGAGAAATGAACTATGCGTGTACGCTGGCGCGGGCTTGAACTGCCCTCCCGGGTAACCCCGGACGAAAAATTTACCGCCGATACCTTCGGTCGCTTCACCGTCGAGCCATTCGAGCGCGGCATGGGTACGACCATCGGGAACTCGTTGCGTCGGATCCTGCTTTCCTCACTCGAAGGTGCTTCCGTCACCGCTGTCAAGATCAAGGGAGCTGAGCACGAGTTCACTTCGATTGCTGGCGTCCTTGAGGACACCACTGACATCATCCTGAACATCAAGAACCTGATCGTCAAGTCCGAAGGCGATGGGCCTCGCGTCATGAAGCTCGCTGCTCAAGGTCCTGGTGAGGTCACCGCTGATCTGATCGAAGCGGACAGCAGTGTGACGATCGTCAACAAAGACCTCGTCATCGCGACGCTCACTGAGCCAATCGCGTTTGAGATGGAGATTCATGTTGATAAGGGCCGCGGCTACATCCCTGTTTCCGAACAAGACCTCCGCAACGACGAACAAGAAATCGGTGTGATTCCTGTCGACGCGATTTACTCACCTGTTCAGCGTGTTCGCTACCAGGTCGAGAACACCCGCGTGGGTCAGAAGACCAACTACGACAAGCTGATCATGGAAATCTGGACCGACGGCACCGTCACCCCAGAGATGGCGCTTGTCGAGTCGGGCAAGATCCTCCGCAAGCACCTCAATCCATTCGTTCAGTACTTCGAGCTCGGTGAAGACCGCGTCTCGGAGAACGCAGCCGCCGCGGCTGGTGTGGACGAAGAGTTGATCCGCAAGCTCAACATGCCAACCGAGCAGCTCGATCTGTCGGTTCGTGCGAGCAACTGTTTGGAATCCGCACGCTTGGACACTGTTGCTCAGTTGGTCATCATGACCGAGCCAGAGTTGCTCAAGCTGCGTTCGTTTGGTCGCACATCGTTGCGTGAAGTGAAGCGTAAGCTTCTTGATATTGATCTCGATCTCGGGATGGAACTTCCCGAAGGATACACCATTCATCAGTGATTTGAGTTTGACTCACTGTTTGATATACACCAATGCGACGCGGTGAGCGCGTCGTTGAGAAAGAAGGAACCGAGTCATGCGACACCGCAAAGCCGGATTCAAGTTGGGCCGCACCACAGCGCATCGCCAAGCGATGCTCCGCAACATGGCGGCAAGTCTCTTTGAGCATGGTCAGATCACCACGACCATCCCAAAGGCGAAGGCACTCCAGCCGTTCGTTGAGAAGATCATCACCAAAGCCAAGCGTGGTGACCTCCACTCACGCCGTCTGGTGATCTCGATGCTCGGTCAAGACCGTCGCGCGTTTGCATGGGCGCACATCCCTAAGGGAGCGACCGAAGAACAACGCGAGTCCATCGAAGAGCAACGCGAGTTTGTTGAAGGATTCTTTGACATCCCAGACTCAGATCAGATCGAGCGTAACCGCTATGGTGAGCTCCGCAAAGCACCACGCATCGTTAAGCACATCTTTGACAATGTTGCTCCACGCTTTGAAGATCGCGCCGGTGGGTACACCCGCATCGTGAAGCTCGGACAGCACCGTCTCGGTGACGCGGCTCAACTCTGCGTGATTCAGTTTGTCGGCAACGAGGAAGGCCCTGAGATCGGTGGCCAACCAAGCACACGCCGTCGCACTGCGGATCGCCGTACTGCCTTCGCTGCGAAGCTCCGCAAGGACGCACCAAAGGCTGAAGCACCAGCGGCAGAAGCTCCAGAAGCGGATGCTCCTGAAGCTGAATCCTGAGCAAGCGAGTCATTCTCTGACTATCCTTACACTGTCCGTTCAGCGGGCAGTGTTTTTTATTGAAACAACCTTGAACACACGATCCATTACCCATGCTTGAAACACTCAACGAGATCGAAACCGCCGCACTCAGTGACCTTGGGGCAATCAACGATGCTCCAGGGCTTGAATCTTGGCGTATTGCGTACATTGGCACCAAAGGTCGCATGCGTGCGGTGATGCCGATGATGAAAGATGTACCGAAGGATCAGAAGGGCGCGGTGGGGAAGCGTCTCAATGAGGTCAAGACGGCGCTGGAAACCGCGTTTGAGACCAAGCAAGCATCCTTGGGTGACTCGGGTGTTGCGAAGCAGTCTGGGCCGATGGTTGATATGACCGAGCCCGGATTGGTGGAGTCGAGCAATGTCGGTCGTCGACATATCATCTCGCGTGTGCGTGACGAGCTCGTTGAGATTTATGCACGCATGGGGTTTGATGTTGCGCAGGGACCGGAACTTGAGGACGATGAGCACAACTTCATCAAGCTCAACATCCCGCCTGCGCATCCAGCGCGTGATCCGATTGATAACTTCTACATCGATAATCCCAACGAAGTAGAGACGCCTCGGATGCTCCGCTCGCAGACCTCGACGGTGCAGATCAGGACAATGTCCAAGCTGGTCGCGGATGGGAAGCAGCCTCCGATTAAGATCGTGTCACCGGGACGGGTGTACCGGCCGGATACTGTTGACGCGACGCACTCGTTTATGTTCCATCAGATCGAAGGGCTCTATGTCGATCGCGGCGTTTCGATGGCGGACCTGAAGACGACGCTCCTGCAGTTCGCGCACGCGTACTTCGGAGACGACGCTGAGATTCGTCTGCGTCCGAGCTTCTTCCCGTTCACTGAACCCAGCGCGGAGTTCGACATGATGATCGCGCTCAAGCCTGGAGAAGATCCGAAATGGATCGAGCTTGGTGGATGCGGGATGGTCGATCCAAATGTGCTGAAAGCGTGCGGCTTAGATCCCGAAGAATGGTCCGGATTCGCGTTTGGTTTTGGTATCGAACGCATCGCGATGGGCAAGTACGGCATCCCGGATATCCGGATGCTCTTCGAGAACGATGTCCGCTTCCTTCAGCGGGTCTAGGAACTCGAACTGAACACAACAGAAGGGGACTCTGCAATGACCGATCAACTTACCGAACCAATCGATTCCCACGACGAGGACCTGTTCGCAGGACCCTCACCGGCGTGGCCCAAGTGGATTGGTGGATTCGCGATCGGGTGGGGTGGTCTGATGCTTACCTGCACAGGTCTCATGAGTGTGTACATCATCTTCTTGCCGAACATGGTTGAACCAGGGCTTGATGGGGCACCGCTACCAGAGGCAATGCAACTGGGACCTGTGGATTGGTCGTTGATGGGCGTAGGAACCGTCGGGATTCTCATGCTTATAGTGGGCGGTGTTCTGTGTGTGATGAGGAACCCAACCAGCAGAATCTTGATCCTGATTTGGGCGATTTCTTCGATTCCGTTATCCTTGGTCAACTATGTTCGTCAGATGGATGCTCAGGAGTCCATGCGAGCGTGGGCGCAGCAGTACCCAGACACACAACTGGCGCAACAGATGAGTGCGGGGGGTGAATCCGCTCAGCAGATTGGCGAAGTTGTTGGATTGGCGATGACCATCATCCTGGGGATCATCATCCCATCATTCTTTGTGATTTGGTTCGGGTTTATCAAAACCAAGCCCGCTCAGATGCTTGGCTCTGAAGAAGAAATCATCTAACGCGATGACCTTCACAATTCCGATCTGATCTGTAGCCCATCTACGCGCCTACGGAGCGAATAGGACGGGGCTTTGGTATCATTTGGGGCAGGAGGTCTGTATGTCTTTGGTTCGTGTCCTCATCGCGTTGTGCGTGCTTTCGGTGTCGGGTTGTGTCCTCACGGGACAAGGTCGGCTCGACGATTCGCCGCAGATTACTGCAACCGAGCACGGACTCTGGATCACGCGATGGGACTACCAATCACCCGAAGATGTGCGGAAAGCGATCGCGGACGCTGCGGCGATCGGGATGACGGATATCTATTGGCAGGTGCGGGGACAGGGGGACGCGTACTACCCATCGAAGCTTGAGCCATGGGGTGTTGAGTTGCTCAAGTACAATCCAAATCCGCCGGGCTTTGATCCGCTGGAGATCGCGGTTCGTGAATGCAAAGCACGAAAGATGAAGATCCACGCGTGGGTCAATGTGATGCCGATGTGGAAAGGCAAGGACGCGCCGAGGGATCGGTCGCATATGTTTAATGCGCATCCAGAGTGGAGACTCCGCGATCAAGACGGCAACATGCAACTACTCCACGACGGGTATGTCGTTGTCAATCCGGTACTCGATACGGTGCATGATCACATTGTTGGAGTCATCCGCGAGATCGTGGACAACTACGACATCGATGGTGTTCATCTTGATTACATTCGCTATCTCGCAGATGAGATCGGCGCGGATCAGTTGATGCCTGGGGATCCGATCAGCCGAGCGTTGTACGCGAAGCAGACCAAAGCAAGTAGTAGTTCTGCACAGATTGATCGCACAAAGTATCGACGCTGGATCAGCTCGCGGATCGATCATCTGGTCGAGCGGATAGATACTGAATCCATCCGCTCTAAGCGAGGTGTTCGACTAAGTGCTGCGGTCTGGAGAAGGCCTGACATCGCAAGCGACCGGTACTTGCAGAATGCGGTCAAATGGGTTGATGATGGGTACATGGACGCGGTAATGCCGATGATCTACACCGACAAGAACGAGCAGTACCAGTCCGATCTCGCGGCGTGGCATGGAGCTGTTCAACAGAACAAAGTGATTCCGGGAATCGGTGCATACAAGCACACGAACCCAGCACAGACTTCGTACCAAGTCGCGATCGGTGATCCGAAGCGATTTGCGATCTTTGCATACTCAACAATATTCGAGTCACCTAATCCGGAACAGAAGAAGGATGCGGCGTCTGTTCTTGAGCGGAAGCACAAACGCGAGGCGATCACGGATTTGATCAAACGCGTTGGGGCCGCGGGATGACCGCGCTGGGGATCGACATTGGTGGGTCATCGGTCAAAGCGGCGTCGATGGACAGTGGGGGGCATTGGGAAGTCGCCAGCAGTGTGCCATATGCGATAGCGGATCGAGCGGGGATTCTAAACGCGATTCGTGCATGCATTGAAGACCTTGAAGCGACCGAACCCGAATCCGTTGGTCTGTGTCTACCAGGACGCAAGAATCCTGAGGGAACTGCGATTGAGCTTTCAGTCAATCTCCCTGTTCTCAACGGCTGGGCATTCGATGAACTTCTTGGGTCGGTCTTTGATGCGTTTCCAGCTCGTGTCCATATTGCATCCGATGCACTCGCGGCTGGGTTTGATTATGCAACGCACGCAGCGATCTCTGGGCGAACAGCCGCGATCTCGTTGGGAACCGGGGTCGGGTTGTGTGTGCTGGATGGGGATGATCCAGTCACGATTGGTCACAAAGGAATCGGGCATCTTGGACTGATGGACATGGGGAGGATTGGTGAAGACGATCGCGTTGATCCGTCCGGTGCGCTCAATACCCTCGAATCGTTTGTGGGAGCACCGTCGCTCGCGCCTTGGATCGGTGAATCGGGTTTGGACTTATCTTCGCTCACTCCGATTGATCCACCGATGATTGCTCTTGTGCGTGCGTTGCGTGTGGTGCATGCGATCTATCAGCCCGATCGGATTGTCTTGCTTGGTGGGGTTGGGCTGGCACTTCGATCACAGCTTCAGTCGATCAAATCCCTCGTCGATGTCGGGCTCACGCCGCTTGCATGTCAAGCGTGGTCGCTTGAGTCAGCATCCACAACCCATCATGCAGCTCGCGGAGCTGCCAAACTCGCGGCTCAATCGTACTGAAGATTGGTTTTTGACTTCCCAAGCATACAGACCCCTGTTGAGATCAGCACGCCGAGCGTGAGTTTCCATGTGTGGTGGATTGACGCATAGGTGTTCAGGAATGATTCAGGTTGATCGGGATCAGTCAACGCTGTGAGCAGGAATGGCTGCGAACCCAGCATCCAAAAAAACCCGATGACGAGCGCGGCGATCGCGCTCGAATCATTCCCGCGTTTGGTGAAGATAGCAGTAAAGAACACGCCGACAAGTCCCGCGTAGGCGAACCCCATGACGCTGAGCGCGAAGTCGATCAGCGTGTAGCCGTTCGCGTCTTTCCAGTAGATGCACACGCATGCGAATACTCCAAGCACAATTCCTGCGACGATCACTGAGTAGCGACCGAGTTTCACATAGTGCTTCTCATCTCTATTGGGAACGAGCGGGCGGTACAGGTCTGCGATGAACGCGGCGCCCATCGCGTTGATCGCGCTGTTCATGCTCGAGAGCCCCGCTGCGAAGAGGCCCGCCATCATCAAACCCCGGAATCCCGGTGGGACCTGCGTGAGGATGTACTCCAGGAACACACGGAGATTGTTCCCATCATCGCTGGTGCGAGTGATTGGTTCGCTGGTGAGTTCAGGATGCTGATACGCGATCCAGAGCATCAATCCGACTGTCAAGAAGATCGCAACAGTGGGGACCCCGAGGATGATCCCCATGATGACGGATCGTGCACCAGCTTTTGAGTCCTTGCAGGTGAGCATCCGTTGTGCGAGATCTTGATCGGTGCCATAGGAGCCAATGCCTAGAAGTGTGTATCCGATGAGGCATGCGGGAATTGCGAATGGATGGGTGAGATCGAACGACCAGTCAAGTGTGGTCAGTTTGGAAGAGAGGATTGCGCCATTCTCGTCGATAGGGTTTCGGAGTGTGTTGAGGACTTCACTCATCGGCGCATTTATTGTTTGTCCGATCAGTACAATCGCAGCGATCGCGGCACCGATCAGCACGATGTACTGCAACACATCCGACCAGATGACCGAGGAGATTCCGCCCCAGAGTGTGTACGCAATTGCGACGATGGAGAGTGCCCCGATCGACATGATGAAGGCGCTTGGTTCAAGTCCTCGCTCGATCCCGAAGATGACCATCGACAGCGGGATCGCCGCGGCAAAGACACGCGCACCGGATGCGAGCACTCGACCAATGAGGAACGCGATGGATGCTGATTTGCGTGTCCGGATTCCGATGCGTCGTTCGAGGAACTCGTAGATCGAGGCGCTCTGTGTTTGGTAGAAGCGGGGGATGAAGTAGAACGCGATGATGAGTGCCGCGAGGACCATCCCGATGTTGGTCGCGAGGTATGTGAGGTTCCCCCCGAACGAGAGTTCCGGGGCGCCGATGAAAGTCGCTGCGGAGAGCGAAGTGGCAACGATGGAGATCGCGACCGCCCACACTGGCATCTTCCGACCACCTAGAAAGTAGTCCGCGGCATCCCGTTGCTCGCGTCGAGCGAACCACAAACCTGTGAGGGCGAGGACCGCGAAATACCCCCCAAGCACGGCCCAGTCCATCCCCACAAACCCTCCCTGAAATTGGCTATTTTGCAATGCGTGCTCCATACCCAGTTGTCGACATCCAAGGCGTATTGGCACCAAAAACTCCCCCTGAGAGTCGCTCAGGGGCGGTTGCGGGGTCTATAGTCACACTCAGTTTTTCCACTGGAGCGGTGGCAGAGCGGTTGAATGCGCCGGATTCGAAATCCGGTTCGGCCTCCGGGTCGACGGGGGTTCGAATCCCCCCTGCTCCGTTGACTTCAAAGGTATACGAAACGGCGTCCCTGATCAGACGCCGTTTCGCCCGTTTTGGAGCGAGCTACGCGTTTCGGCGCGTCTCCGAGATTTCCCGCTCTGACCAAATCAACCAACATCTGCCCAAATCGCACCGAGTGTCTCTCGTGGCGATGTTCGGGATGTCCCCGCGCGAAGTTTCAGTTCCCTGTTCAAGGGCAATTAACAGGGACTCTCAGCAAAATCAGGGAGCAAAGCACCACTCATCCCCGAGATGACCCCCATTCATCGCATGTGAATGGCATCAATTGGCGTGGAATGTCCGGATTTCCCTGCGCGGGATAACAGGGAATGAGCAGGGAATCAGCTCGGCGATCACGCCGTTTGGAGATGGCGTGGCGCGGCGTCGATCCCGAGTTCAGCGGCTTGCCGATCCCAGTCGAGCTGCCTCGATGCGGTGAGCAGATCATCGAGCGTGATGCTGCTGGGGAGCGTCCCGGCGAGGGCATGCCTCAGGACTTCTGGGCTGAGCTGGGTCAGTGGGAGCAACTGCAGAATGCGCGAGCGAGCGATGCCCTGCTCCTTGGCGAAGACCCTGATCTGGAGTCCGGACTTGATGAGCTCGTCGTGCCATCGGTACGCCAGACCGATCGCATCCACGATGTGTTGTCTGGGCTCGGGCTTCGACGGGATGATCAGGTCGTGGCCATCGGGGCAGAGGAGCAGTCGTCGTCCATCGAGCCTCTTGATCTGGAGTTGAAGCTTCAGCAGCATGTGCTCGCCACGGTCATCGACCTCGGGCGATCGCAAGCAGACGGGACGCGAGGGAGTCTCCTTCGGCGGTGCTCTGAAAGTGTGGCGATGGAGCTGTTCAATCTTCTTGGTCTCAAGCTGGACCGTGATGGAGTCGGGCGCGAGCGTGACCTCGTGGATGACCTTCCGGATCCAGCGGTCGCGGACTTCCGTGGACTGCTGGTCGAGATCGTGGTGGTCGAGATGTCCAAGGACCAGCCCTCGCACGAGTTCATCAAGATGCTCGGCGTTGATCGTCTTGATCGGGCAGTTCTTGAAGCCGTGCTTGATCGCCTTCTGGCTGATGTAGTACCGCACGAGCCGTTTCTGTTTGGTCTCGTTCTTCTTGGTCAGTGGTCGTTGCGTGGAGGTCGGGCTCATCGCGAATCCATCGCTCGTGCGCAGCTTCCCCTTGAGCAGGTGCGGGTGCGTCCATCGGTGCAGGTTCTTGCGGTCCTGCTTGGTCATCAGATCCTGCGCGGTGTCCCATGTCGCCTGATCGATGATGGGTTCATGCAGGCCGTCGTAGATCTCGGTGTGGTCACCACGAGTGTGCGTGATCTTGCCGATGTACAGCATGTTGGTCAGCACGCTGTGGATGTATTTCTGCGAGAGCGGCTTGCCGCCGTGAACGGTCCCGTTCTTGCTCGTCCATTGTTTCGTCGTATGACCGGCTTCGTTGAGTTCATTGGCGACGGCAACCGGTGAAGACAACTCGATGTATCGATCAAAGATCGTGCGAACGAGATCCGCCTGCTCGGGGATGATGAAGAGTCCCTTGGTTTCCTCACCAGTCTGGAGCCGGTACCCGAGCGGGGGCTGGCCACCAACCCAGTATCCCTTCTTCTTGGTCGCTGCAAGCTTGTCGCGGATGCGTTCGCCCGAAACCTCACGCTCGAACTGCGCGAAGCTCAGCAGCATGTTGAGTGTCAACCGACCCATCGAAGTCGTGGTGTTAAACTGCTGCGTCACTGACACAAACGAGACCTGCTTCTCATCAAAGACTTCCATCATTCGCGCAAAGTCGCTCAGCGAGCGACTCAGCCGATCGACTTTATAAACAACCACCACATCGATGCGTCCCCGGTCAATGTCATCGAGCAACTGCTGAAGCCCCGGCCGTTTCATCGTGCCGCCTGAGAAACCACCGTCGTTGTACTCCTCTTCAACCAACTGCCAGCCCTCGTGCTTCTGGCTCTTGATGTAGTCGATGCCCGCCTCTCGCTGGGCATCGAGTGAGTTGAACGCCATGTCGAGTCCTTCTTCGTTGGACTTCCTGGTATAGATCGCGCAGCGGATGGTCTTCATCCTGTGCTCCTTATTGACGCCTGTTTGAGTTTCTTAAGGCCGAAGAATCGGGGTCCCGACCAGCGAGCCCCGGTGATCTCGCGGGCGATCTCCGACAAGCTGGCAAACTCGGTGTCCCTGTACCGGAAGCGCTTGCCGTCTTCGAGGACCGTGACCTCGTGGTGATGCCCGCGCCATGTGCGGACGAGTGTCGTCCCCTCGGCAAGTTGGACTGGGTCCCGCTGTTTCCGATGTGTGGCGTCGCTCTGCTTGGATGCCGGAGTCGGTGCGTTGCGGATCGCGGCCTTGAGCAGGCGGCGTGTGCCCGCGTCGAGCCCGCCGTGTGTTTGCTGCTGAATGTGCCATGAGATGCCCCGGACCAGTGCCTGCTTGAAGTGCGGGGGATCGCCACGGATGCCAATGCTTGCCCATTCCTGCTGGAGCCGGGCGGTGGTGAGATTCGAGAGGGTGTGGAGTTCAGTCGTCATGTGGGTCTCGCAGTCAAGCCCCTGGCGCCGACCCCGGGATCCATGCACACCGATCGCGCCGCTCAGATATTGAGAGGGGGATCGTCGACCCGTGTGCGTGGGTTTCAGGGGGCCGGCATTTGAGGAGCCGGTCGGGGTGCTGCGGGAGTCTCCCGCGGTGTGACACATGTAGCCATGGATCGAGGGGCAATGCAAGTCCAAATCGCTCGGATTCGCGACTGTTTCCGAGATTTCTGGGCAATAGACAGAATCCTGCGCCAATCTTCGATGTTTTCCGAGGTTTTGCAGGAATGCTTTTTGTGCAACGGCACGCTTGGGTTCATCGCCCGAGGTAGACCAGCAGAGCAATGAGCTCATGGGCTACATTCTTGTTCCTCAATAGACCAACAAAGGAGACGACACGCGAGCATCCGGTGTTGTCCAGAAGATGAAGTCGACTGTAAGGGGGTTCACTCGTGCATCACATGTGGCCATACATCTCATTAAATTCTTCTATCGTGAGTTCCGGTGGGGTCCCTTGACGGATACATGTTCGTTCCCCGAAGACCTCGTCCAAGACAAAGTGTTCCTCGGGCATTCTCGTAAAGAATATATCGCAGCCCTTACACTCTTCCGGCGTTGCATCCGGGTGGGGCGCTGTGTAAAACACGCCGCCGCGTTCCTCGCCATCCCCAGGGGGGTATGGATTCTGCTGATACTGTGCCATAAAGACCTTTGCTCCTAGACTAAGCAGTTCAGCACGGAGCTGTTCTTGGCTCTCGCGTGCAGGATGCAACGCTTCGCCCTTCCGCCGCACGAGCCCACTGCCAAGAGATCGTGGCAGGAACTCGTCATGCATTGCGATCGCTGGGAGGCTGAGCACCTCCCATCCCTCCTGCTTGAGCAGGTGCGTCGTTAGATCGTCTGAGGAGAGACGTTGCGTAACCACAATGATGACCCCATCGTGCTTGTCATTGAGCCGCTGATAAATATTGCGATCATACCAGTTGCGGATCTCCGCGCACTTCCCTTGGTCATCGGCGTGCTGGGTAGTCTGCGGGTCGTCGATGATGATCATGTCCGCGCCCTTACCGGTGACCGCTCCGGTTGGGGTGTGTGCTAGGCGTGCGCCGCCTTGCTGAAGTTTCAAGCGTCCGGGGTGCTCATTGACCCGGACATGCGGGAACAGTCCGCGGTACCGATCGTGCGTCAGTAATCGGTGTGCGAGATGATGATGCTCGTCGGCCAGGCCACGATGACCCGCGATGCACAGGATCTTCTGATCCGGCTGCACCCCGAGCACCCAGGCGGGGAAGGCGATTGATGCGCAGACCGACTTGAGCGAACGAGGCGGCATGTTGATGATCAGGCGGGTGGTCTCTCGACGATGGCATCGAGCAAGTGCCTCGCCGAGCACGTCGATCGACCAGTTGTGCTGGTATTCAATGCCCGGGTGCAGTATCCGAAACGCCAGCTGCATAAACATTCTCGGATCAGTGCGGTACATATGGCGGATGGCGCGTGATTCAGGGCTTGTCATGGCTCGCCTCCGTTTCCGCGGTTTCACCGATCTGCTGGTAAGACTGAATCAACTGCTCGAAAGCCTGACGATCGGCCGCATCAGGCTCGAATCCGGCGATGCTCTGTTGGCTGGTCAGGAACGGCAGCACCATCTTCATCGCGCGAAGATCACCCTTGAGCGCATCGTTGACGAGCGATTTGAGCAGGATCTCGCGCTTGGAGAGGACGATTTTCCGCCCGCCTTCGGTGATTGAGACTTCCTTGCTCAGCTCGATGTCGAGGAGTTTGTTGAAATCCTTGGTCTTCTTGGGACGACCATTGGGATTTCCGGATTGGCCTGGCTTCCACTGGGAGTGCTTCGGTGGTTTTTTATAACCCACTTCGTGTTCGGATTGATCAGACATTGGCGACCTCCTCAGTCTTGCTGGCGTTGGCGCGGGTTTCGAGGAGCTGGGAATAAGTCTTGCCGGTCTGCTCATGGGTGGCTTGCATCCCGGTCCATTGCTGCCAGCGTGTGATGGCGACATCGACATAGCGTGGTGAGAGTTCGACTCCGGCGCACACGCGTTTCGATTTCTCACAGGCGATGAGTGTCGAGCCGCTCCCAAGGAACGGATCAAGCACGATCTCTCCCCGACGCGAACAATCGAGGATGGCTTCCTCAATCAGCCGGACTGGTTTGATTGTTGGATGAAGTTTGAGTGCATCACTGTTGGGATCACCCTCTTCGGGGTTGAGTGTGCGGATGGATGGAAAGCTCCACACATTGCTGCGGGTGCGCCCGTGCTCACCAAGCCCGAAGTTATTCCGGTGACGATCGGTCCCGTGCTTAAACACGAAGATCAGCTCGTGCTGGCTGCGGTAAAACGTGCCCATGCCGGGGCGGTCCTTGACCCAGATGCAGAGGTTCTTGAGCTCGGTGTAGTGGGTGTTGCCAGCGGCGAGCATCTCGGCGGCATGCCGCCAGTCCATGAAGTGGTAGTGGATGGATCCGGGGATGCTGACATTGCAGAGCTGCTCCATCACAGACCCGAGGAAGATAGTGAACTCTGCTTGGGACATCTCTCCTGAGCCCATCGCAAAGTCGCCGTGTTCACCAGCGCATACCTGCCCGATGGACTTGGCGGGCAGGTTGTACGGCGGATCAGTGAAGATCATCGCGGCGTGCTGCTCGCCGAGCAATCGCTGGTAGGAAGCTGGGTCGGTGCTGTCGGCGCACAGCACGCGATGGGCATGGTCTCCATCGCCGAGGATCCAGAGATCACCGGGTTGAGTGACGGACGCGATTGTTTGATCGTCGGGAAGATCATCCGCAGAATCGGGCTCGGTGATTTCCTCTCCTGCAAGCGCGTCCTCGATTCCCAAGATCCGCTGCTCGATCTCTCCGTAGTCGAAACCGATGCACTCGATGTCAAAGTTAAGATCCAGATCAGACAGGACCTTCAGATGCTCGCCCAGCAGTTGGGCGTCCCAGGTACTGATCTCGGTGAGGCGGTTGTCGGCGATCATCAGCGCCCTGATCTTCGCATCGTCGAGATCCGTCACCCGGATCGCGGGAATCAGGGTCATCTTGAGGAGTTTGCTCGCTTCAACCCGGGCGTGACCACAGACCAATCGAGAGTCTTGGTCAATGATCACCGGCATCCGGAACCCGAAGGCTTCGATGCTCTGGGCGATCTGACGGATCTGCTTCTTGGGATGTACACGCGGGTTATTGGGGTGGGGGACGACGTGATTGATATCAATATGCTCTATTTCGAGTTTGGTATTCACAGAAAGCTCCCTTCGTCGTTACGACGGCGCGATAGCGAAGCCGTATAGACAATGCGACCCGAGTATGGGGGAGCAGATGTGTGCACAGCACAACACCACTCCGTGCATACCGGTAGTTTTGAATCGTTAATGGGTTGGAGTCACCCGAGCCCCAATGCCGAAACCATGTTTCGGGATCTGCTGATTTGAATCCCTCGCATCAGCGGGAACCTGCCTGGACCATGCCAGACTACGGCCAACTACCATGTAGCAAACCGCGGCTAAGCAACACACCTGCTCCCAAACACACCGACCATGTCGACTGGGTTGGGAGGCGATGGATCACCTTGAGGGGAGTATAGCACAGAGTGTTATGTTCGTGCAAGTGGGCAAATATGAGCTCACTGGAAACCGATCTTTCTCAGTTTAACTTGGCGAAATAACTCTGGCTGTTTCCTAGTTCCTGTGATACGTCTACGAAATAAAGCTGTTGAAGTTCGTGAGGTAGCAAGTGGTCTTGTGAGTTGTCATTAATTTTCGATAGCATTTGTTTCACTACTCTTTGGTTTAGACTAGTTGGGCAAACGTGCGGCATTCATGACAAATCAATGGCTTGGATAGGGAATATGAACCCTTAGTGTACTGGGCTTCTGCTAAGTCTTGAAGCTTTTAGAAGAAGATGGATGCCATATGTTTGAACACACCCCGCATCACACATTCAGATCAATTAATCGAACTAGTGTGATGAATATCGGATATTTTTTGGATTTCGATTTTTGCTTCGTTGTACTACGGTACCCGCTCGGACCATAGAATCTTGAACAGCAAGCGATAAACTCGCGAACTCAGGCAAGCTCCAATGAACTCGATCTTGTGCTCTGCACACAATTCGGAGTACGAGGAACCTGCCAGAATGAGCAACAAATAGTTTAGTATTCCCGCAAGCGTGCTGCTCGGGCTGCTTATGGGTGCGGATGTTCTGAGCCCCGTAATTCTTAAACTTACTTGTCATATAAAAAAGCCGCAGGCCGGGGTTGCGGGCTGCGGCGGTCGTCTTTCGACGGTGCCTGCGAATTTCTTGTTGCGTGAAACTGCGGACCGAGATCGATTACACTGACAGTATGATATAGGATGAACCACGAGGTGTCAAATGGCAAAAAGCCCAAGTCAGAATCGTTTTATTCTCGCCCTTGATATTGGTTCCAACTCAGTTGGCTCGATGTGGCATGATCGAAAGTCCGGCCAGTTGACTGCTGGAACCTCTATCTTTCCCGCCGGTGTAGTTGAATCAGATGAGAAGCGGGGCGATCCGAAGAATGTGGAACGCAGAAATGCTCGGCGGACTCGGATCACGCTCGCACGGCGATCGCAGCGCAAGCGCGAGTTACGGGTGTGTCTGATCGAGAACGGATTGCTCCCAAAAACCGAAACTGAATTCATGAAATTCTTGGAGAATACGAATCCCTGGGACCTGCGACGCCGGGGGCTGGATGAGTCGCTGTCGCCCTACGAGTTTGGACGGGTGCTTCTGCATCTTTCACAGCGTCGGGGAGCGTTGGGACTCAAGATGTCCGACGACGAGGATGATGGCACAAGTGACGATGGCAAAGTGAAGGCTTCTATCAGAGAAGTAGAACGGGACATGAAAGCTCGTGGCGTACGCACATTTGGTGAGTTTATGGCGATGCTGTACGAACAGGGTGTGCACGCTATTGGTACGCCAGATCAGCGCGATCCAGCGAAGCGTCGTGGAGAGCGAGAATACCACGATGCGATCCGGAATACGGCGGGGAGCTACAAGCATTGCGCTGATCGGGCGATGATCCGCAATGAGTTCTTGTTGCTATGGGATACACAGAAGCGGTTGGGCGGCAAAACGGCTCAGATACTGACCGATGACCTGAGATCAACTCTCGATAATGAAACCGGCGATTCAACTTGGCGGCATACTGGACTGCTCTTCGGTCAACGCCGAGCAACCTGGGATCTTGGAACGCTCGGTCGTTGTGTGCTTGAACCCTCTGAACGGTGTGTACCACACGCCGACATGTACGCATCGCACTACCGGGTTGTCGAGCAGGTCAACAACCTAAAGATCATCCAACGGGATCAAGATACACGCACGCTTACGCCAGAAGAACGATCGAAAATCATTGCGTATTTGAGCGGGCCGCTCGGGATGGAGACACCTCGGAAGAAGAAGGGGCAAAAAGAAACCCCCGCTCCGCGGCCAAAGCAATCAGTGAGCGTCACTGATCTGCGGAACTTCATGGGCAGTTCCAAAGAGGGGTGGGGACGAGCTACGAAGACCTCGCGGTTTCGATTTAATATCGAGAATGACGAAGACCGCACAATCAATACGGATTGGTTCAACAGGGAGATCGTGCATGGAGCGATTGGTGCTGGGGCATGGGAGGGGATGCCGGATTCTCTGAAGAACGGGATTAATCGGGCAATCCTGAAGTGTGACCCTGACCTTGATGAAGATGCTGACAAACTTCGGTTAGGCATACTCGACTGGGGTGGGCTCAATCAGGAGCAAGCCGATGCGTTGGTCGCGGCATGGAAACGGCGCCCGCGGGTGGATTCCAAGCGGCTCAACATGAGCCGTCGGGCGGTGCGGAATGTCCTTGAAGTCATGGACCGGGAAGAACCCTGGCCCGTGCCCGATGCACCGGGAAAGACCCGCTGGCTCACGCAGATCGAAGCACGAAAGATGATTGCGGAAGATTCTGACTTTCTGGATGTGACCACCGGGAAGCCGCTCGACGTGTTTGCGAGGAAGCGATACGCCACGGGTGTCAAGGGGCTCAATGCGAAAGATCGCCACTTTTTACGCAAGCATGGTGGCGAGTTACCACCTGCGCCGATGATCAGCAATCCTGTTGTACGCAAAGCTATCCACGAGGTCCGCAGGCATGTGATGGAATACATGCACAAGTTTGGGAAGAAGCCTGACGAGGTGTACATCGAGCTTGCACGAGAAGCCAAGATGGGGGCCAAAGACTCTGATCGGTATCTCTTCCGGAACCGGCTGCGCAACCGTATCCAGAACGATATCGCACAAAGGTTTAATCTGGACAGTCAGACCAGTTCCCAACAACGAATGGCGATGCATCGGGTCGTGCTCTGTGTGCAGCAGGGGGGGATTTGTCCACTGTGCGGGAAAGGCGGGCTCACAGATCGGAAGGCGGCCAGCGGCATCGATTGCGAAGTAGCGCACATCATTCCCAGAGCCAGCGGCGGACACAATGGGTTCGCCAACATCGTGCTCTCGCATACCGCGTGCAACCGTGTGATGGGACGCAGGACACCTCGGGAGTTCTGGTCAGATGGAGAAGGCTTCGAGAAGGGGATGCAGTGGGTCGAAGGTATCTACAACGATGTCAAACGCCCAACCTATGCGGCGGCCAAGAATGCTACTGGTGTTCCGCTTTGGATGCTGTACTTTGACCGGCGAGATGACCGGCACAAGATCGAGCGGTTCAAGAAGGATGTCAAGGACATCAAGGAGATGACGCTCGGGCAGGGAGCCGCCACCCAGTACGCCAGCAGGCAGGTGATGACCTATCTAGCCGATGCGCTGTTTGATGGTGAAGGGCTCCCCGAACGGGGCGGCGAACGGAAGATCTTTGCAACCAAGGGGATATGGACACACCGATTCCGGAGAGAATGGGGGTTGTTCTTTGATCCACACGACGCCAGGTCCAAGGGGCTGAGCAACGAGGAAGAGCACGAACGCAAGGAGAAGAACCGAGCGGACCACCGTCATCATGTGGTCGATGCGGTGATCATTGGGCTCACAACACGCAGTATCCAGATGAAATGGGACGAGCGTGAGAAGCAGGCTGACCGTGAGGGGATCAACACCGCCGATGATGCCGAGATGGAGTGCTATCGCCGGGCGCATCCGATCGATCCGCCATTGCCGTTTAAGAGCCGAGAGGAGCTGCGTCAAGCCGTGGAGCGTGCGGTGTTCGGGGAGGGTGATCTTGAACTCCCAATCTGCCATCGGCCTGTGAAACGGAAGCTGATCGGGGCATTGCATGAAGGCTCGCACTTTGGCCCTATTCTTGACCGCGAAGGCAACACAACAGAAGACTTTGTTGCCCGAAAGGGAATTTTGAGCCTGACACCGAACCATTTACGAATGCCTGTTCTTGAGAAGAAGCAGGATGCAATCGAACGGCTTGCGAATCGCCGAAGCAGACAGCAGGTAGATATCGATCAAAGATCAGTTCGCAAGTGGGCAAAGCAGGTTGTAGAATCTCCTGGATATCAAGCCAAAGAGGTTGATCCGCCGGCGGCGAAGAGCGGGATCATCAGAGATATTGCGCTGCGGGCTCGGCTTCGTGAATGCCTTGAAGAAGCGGGGCTCGACCCCGATGATTTCAAGAAGAGTGATGTAGACAAGCTTTTCAAGAACGGCCAGTTCAAGCACGCTTCTGGTGTTCCGATCAGGTCATTTCGGCTTCTTAGAACTATGAATGACCCAGTCATTGTCAACCGGAAGAGACCGGACTACAGAACAACACAAATGGTTCCTGATCAGAATCCAACATCCAAGCGCGCGTATCTTGGTGGAAATCAACACCACATCGAAATCCGGGTCAACCCAAAGGGAAAATGGTCCGGCGATATAGTCACTGCCTTTATTGCCGCCAACCGTAAACTTGACAAACTCCGGGCGTTCCGTGAGGCAGGGATTCCCAAGCCAAAGCAGTTCCGGAATCTTCCCAAGGAGGAACGCAGGAAACTGCGCCCCATACTCTCAAGGATCGAGCGAAATTACCCGATCGTCGATCGTACCAATAATGTGGACAAAGGCGGCGAGTTTATTATGAGTTTGTGTGAGGGCGAGACGCTCTTTATGAAACATAAAAAAACCCAGGAACTCGGTTACTTTGTAGTCGCCAAGCTCGACAAGCCCCAGAGCATTGTGGTTGTCCCGCACTGGGACGCCCGAGCCGCAGGCGAGCGGAAGAACTCCGAAGGCAAGAAGGTCCCCAACTCAAAGCGGGAACAGTTTGCCGTCACACCGTCGGATCTCAAGGCACTGGCGCCGCCGGATCATGAGCATGCGGTGAAGGTTCATGTGACACCACTCGGGAAAATAAAAATCTTGCATCGAGACTAGTGCTCGTGTGGATCCGATAAGAATTTGGTTTGCGTACGAGTTCGCAATTTTATTAGTCGGGAAGGTTTTATGTATTGAGATCGCACGAAGACTTGGCTCTAATCTATGGGTGATCAAGCGGACAATCGAAATTAGTCGGGAGCCCACCCATCTTGCCGTGCGCGATAATCAGTTGTTAATCCTTCGCAAATCGGAACAAGATTCTCGTCGTTTGCCTGCCCGCCCCCCAAATCTGAGCGGGACAATCCCATGTGAAGATATCGGCGTAGTGATGGTTGATCATCGCCAGACGACCTACTCGCATCACACCCTTATCAAGCTCGCCGAGCATGAGGCGGCTCTTGTAATCTGCGGGCAGGATCATCACCCGGTGGGCATGTATCTACCGCTCAGCAAGAACACGCATCTCCTCTCGCGCCTTGACGCACAGCTCAACGCGAGCAAGCCGACCAAGAAACGGCTTTGGCAACAGATCGTTACCGCCAAAGTCAGAGCCCAGGCGGATGCCCTTTTTCCGCTCCGTTCAGAATCGGCTCAGAACGCAAAGATCAAGTTGGAAGCTTTGTCCCGCCGGGTCCGTTCTGGCGATCCAGAGAACATCGAGTCACAAGCTGCCGCGGTCTACTGGAAAGTATTTTTCCATGATTGCCCAGATATCACCAAACCATTCAGGCGCAAACCGGGTGACCGTACCGCCTCGCCTCCAAACAACTTGCTCGACTATGGGTACTCGGCTATCCGAGCCGCAGTTGCTCGCTCGATTGTGAGTTCGGGTCTACTCCCAGCCGTCGGGGTCAAGCATATCGGAAGATCCAATCCGTTCTGCCTCGCTGACGATCTGATGGAGCCCCTCCGCCCGCTGGTAGATCGGCGAGCCCGCTGGCTTGCCATGCGAGGTGAACTCGAACTCAGCCAAGCGAATAAAGCAGAACTCTTGGAGGTACTCACCGAAGAAGTCGCCTTCGAAGATCAAACAGGCCCACTCTTTGTGGTGATAGCTCGCTATGTTTCTGGATTTGTCCATGTGCTTACCGGCGAATCCAAAGATCTGAGTTATCCACAATCAGTTGGGGAAACAGGCACATGAAAATCAGCGGGTACCGATGGATGTGGGTTATTGTCATGTTCGACCTTCCGGTCGATACCAAATTAGCGAGGAAGCATTACACCCGGTTCCGCAAGGGACTGATCTGTGATGGATTTGCACAAATGCAGTATTCCGTGTACACTAGGAACGCTTCCAGCAGGGAAAATGCGGCTGTTCATGTGTCTCGGGTGGAAAAAATGATCCCGCCCAATGGGGAGGTCCGTGTGCTAACTATCACCGATAAACAGATGGAGCGGATGGATGTTTTTTGGGGAAATACGCGAAAACCTCCCGAGTCAGCACCTACTCAGCTGTCATTTTTTTAGCAGGCATTTGCCCTATGTCTCTGCAATCACTCATATTACGCTGAGGATAGTGTAATCGATCTCAGTCCGCGAGCAACCTGCAACGGCGCGTTGAACCAGTTCTTCTGACTCTGCAGTGTAATCGATCTCAGTCCGCGAGCAACCTGCAACTGGCTTTCCATCTTCCTGCACGATGAGCCGAGTGTAATCGATCTCAGTCCGCGAGCAACCTGCAACTAGACGCTTGCGGGTTCGGTGATGAGTGGGAGTGTAATCGATCTCAGTCCGCGAGCAACCTGCAACTGCGGAGTGCCGAGGTGTTCGAGGTGTCGTAGTGTAATCGATCTCAGTCCGCGAGCAACCTGCAACGACGGTTCGACCACACGCAAGGCACGCATCAGTGTAATCGATCTCAGTCCGCGAGCAACCTGCAACGCATCAACCCGCTGACCGTCGTTCCGTTTTAGTGTAATCGATCTCAGTCCGCGAGCAACCTGCAACTGATCGGCGGCGAAGCAGAACTCGGATTCCAGTGTAATCGATCTCAGTCCGCGAGCAACCTGCAACATTGTGACTGATCGGGACGGGTGCCCGTTTAGTGTAATCGATCTCAGTCCGCGAGCAACCTGCAACAAGGTGGGAGTCGGGAATGAAGACCCAGCGAGTGTAATCGATCTCAGTCCGCGAGCAACCTGCAACCATCGGATCAGCGTCGGATAGTCGATCTGTAGTGTAATCGATCTCAGTCCGCGAGCAACCTGCAACTTTGGACGGGCAAGGAAGGCACTCCGGCGGAGTGTAATCGATCTCAGTCCGCGAGCAACCTGCAACTGTTCAAGTTCTTTACCCGATTCCGATGGTAGTGTAATCGATCTCAGTCCGCGAGCAACCTGCAACAGCCAGCTCACGCTCGACACGCGGCTGCTGAGTGTAATCGATCTCAGTCCGCGAGCAACCTGCAACCGCCGGTGGTCTTCCCTTGCGACTTGCCCAAGTGTAATCGATCTCAGTCCGCGAGCAACCTGCAACCAGAAGCGTGTCCACTAGTACGGCTCCGGAAGTGTAATCGATCTCAGTCCGCGAGCAACCTGCAACCAGAAGCGTGTCCACTAGTACGGCTCCGGAAGTGTAATCGATCTCAGTCCGCGAGCAACCTGCAACGGGGAGGCGGTAATGGCAGGGGTGTGGAAAAGTGTAATCGATCTCAGTCCGCGAGCAACCTGCAACCAGAAGCGTGTCCACTAGTACGGCTCCGGAAGTGTAATCGATCTCAGTCCGCGAGCAACCTGCAACTGATTGCAACACCTACACCGCGCGTGCGTCAGTGTAATCGATCTCAGTCCGCGAGCAACCTGCAACATACGATACTCACTCCCCACCCCCCATCACAGTGTAATCGATCTCAGTCCGCGAGCAACCTGCAACTCCAAGTCAATCGAGGACGCTGATCCAAGAGTGTAATCGATCTCAGTCCGCGAGCAACCTGCAACAAGCCTTCCGTGCCGTTGATGAGCTTGAACAGTGTAATCGATCTCAGTCCGCGAGCAACCTGCAACCTCGGTCGGTCAGTCATGGGTGGCCTCCTGAGTGTAATCGATCTCAGCCAACAAACGACATGCAACGTGATAGGGCAGCGGGGGGCATGAGATTATGAAATTCCTAAGTATGAGAGCTTTACGTAACCGCTTCTTCTCGGGGCTGTGTGATGGCAAAGGGTTCAGGTGCTGTTTGCCCCTGGCTTCAGCGCTCCCGATTGATCGTTGAGGGTTGAAATCATACACTTCCCTTGTGAGCAAGAACCAATCCAAGCGTAAGAAACCGAGCAGAACACCAGCATCCCAGCCGCCGAAGAAGCGGAGAGTGGGAGGGAGGGGTTGGATCAAGCTCGCAACGATTGTGATTGCCCTTGGTGCCATCTTGACGGTGACCGTGGTGATGTCCTCTCAACAGACATCAACCCCCCAACAGCTTGCCACTTCACCTGTTCTAGCCGTCAAAGCGGCTGAAACAAAGGAAGCCAAAGAAGTCAACGAGCTGCACCAGTTGCTCTCTCTAGATTCCGATAAGCTCGGCGATATGGATCTCGCTCGAATGAACCTGCTCTGTGCTCAGGGGCTTCCCGGAGCAGAGGGTTTGGATATTGAGAAGGAGCTGGCTGTGCTTGATCGGTGGGCCGCGTTGGTCAAATCCGAGACCGATCGATCGCTGCAGAGGTTTTACAAAGACCCCGCCAACTACGAAAACTCCCTGGGCTACTTCAAAATGCTCGTGCTCATAACCGTATTGCAAAGGGACAACGGCGTTCGTTACAACCCCGAGCGGATCTTCAATCCTGATTTCTCAGATTGCAGGGATGTATTCATCAATGGGCTCACGCAGGCATCAACCGGAGAATATCCAGGAGGCACCTGTGTCTCGATGCCGGTGGTGTATGTGGCTGTTGCTCGTCGTTTGGGCTATCCAGTGAAGCTGGTGACGACCTTCTCGCATGTATTTGCCCGGTGGGAGGACGAAAACGAGCGGTTCAACATCGAGGCCACCAACAAGGGGCTGAATGTCTATGAAGACGAACACTACTTGACCTGGCCCGAGACCCTCACTGATCTTGAAATCGAATCCGGGAGCTACTTGCGGTCATTGACCCCTGTGGAGGAGTTGGCGGCCTTTGTGGCCGCTCGCGGGTACATCCTCGAAGAGATGGGCAAGCTCCCCGAAGCGGGGTTGATGTTTGCCCAGGCCCAGGTGCTCGATCCGGTGTCAGTCGACTACTTCAACAACATCGTCTGGGTCACCCAACGCCAGATACCCAAATACCCCGTGATCGCCGAACGCAAGCGGTACGGGGGAGACCGGACGCCTCCCAAGCCTTAACACGACGATTTGGATGAAATTTTTCGGGTATGCCCAGAATCCTGAGCAGGGGCAGCCGTATCTTTGTATTCTGTAGATCTCTGATACTGAAAGGGTAATGCGATGATGATACGTCGGCTGATGATCTTGATGGTGGCTGTGATCGGGATGTTTGGGAGCGATGCGTACGCAGTCTACGACGCAGGATCAGGGAGATGGCTGGAGAGAGATCCGATTGGCACAACCCCAGCTATTTCGACAACAGTCAGTTTGAATGTTCGCCAAGGAACATTAAGAGCAAGTCCTTTTAGTCGACAAATCGCTTTCACCGGTAAAATCCGTTTGAATACACAAAGCAGAGTTAGTCCTAGCCGTCAGTATGGTGATGGTGCCAATATCTATCAGTACACTCGGTCATCTCCTTCAATCTATGCAGATCCCAGCGGATTAGATCTAGGTCTTACTCGGGACAAGGGAGTTAGAGAAAGGCGTACGCAGTGCCAATTGGCCAAAGCCTGTAGAGAAACAGTTGAGAAGAGCCTAAAGGATATGGCATGGCTCAAGGGGTTGCCTGATTGCCCTTGCAGCATAGCTACCGATGAGCGGGGGTTGTGGATCAATTCGGACACGGGTGTTCGCATGGGAAATCCAGATGGCAGGGTTTGGGATAATCCTAGCCCAAGTCATATCAAAGGGAATCATGATGGGGCCAATCTTTGCATGCGATCTAAGCCTGTTGCTGGTGGGGCAGGCCAGCAATGTTGTTATGATGCTTCAGGCTCTCTGATAACTGGTGGGTCGGCAGCCGGAACACCTGATAAAGTATCTCCAGGAACGAATGTGTTGCGTCACTATCTGAATGATGTGAAGCCATTCAAAGAATGTCAACGAGCTGGTATGGTTGACGAATATTTAAAGGCGTGGCCTCCAAATAATGGTAATAACTGCACATCGAATGTGATCAATGGATGAGTCAAGTAGAGTTAAAATCAAACCAGACTCCACATATCGCTCCAAGCATCCTGTTGGTGCTGAACGGTTTTGCACTTGCTCCGTTTGGGTTGTTTCTTTGCTTTATCGCATTCGCAGGAGATTATGACGCATTCCCGACTTTAGGGTATGGCTTATTGTATGCCGCGATAGGTATTGCTACATCTGTCATTGTTTTTACAGACACATCAAAAAAATGGCTCCAAATAGTTTGCCGGGCTCTAATTTTATTGCATCTTATAGTCTTGATAAGAGGTGTGTCAGTAGTTTTAAGCAGGCCAGATGTTGTTCAGTGGCCTGAGCATTTACTTCTTGCCTCCCCGCTTATAGTGGTGCCAATTGCGTCATTAGCTTTCTTGGGTAAGAGATGTGTTTTCGGGAAATCCTCATAATCACATCTTGAGATACAGATTTGACAAAAGGCGAACAATTCGTTGCCTCTTGGAATAGTTGCTTGAAGTGTGTCCCATAACTCTGTTTATGGATACAAAAAATCAGGTTGGAATTGGCCCTCCCAGCCCTCAATCGCCGATCCATATCCAGACAGATAACAGATCTCTGATTACGCTTGACTAAGTAAACTAAGTCATGTAAACTGGAGCAATGGAAACGATCAACACACATGAAGCCAAGACCCAGCTCTCCAAGCTGCTCGAACGAGCCGCCCGTGGTGAGGAGTTCATTATCGCCAAGGCGGGCAAGCCCGTGGCGCGATTGATCGGGTTTACTGGCAACGGTCAAGACCGCACCGGCGGTCACTGGAAGGGGCTTGTCCGTGTGAGCGAAGACTTTGATGCTCCGCTTCCTGATGAAGTCGCCGAAGGCTTTGGAGTGGAGCTGTGAGGAAGAAGGCTACTCCCGCCGGATATTTGCTCGACACCCACGCTCTGCTCTGGTGGCTCAGCGATCCGAAGGAGCTCTCGAAGCCCGCCCGTCTCGCGATCACCGAAGGCGGGAACCAGGTGTACCTGAGTTCGGCTGCGGTCTGGGAGATGGCGATCAAGAAACGCCTCGGTCGGCTGGACTTCCCCACCAATCTCGATGAGGTGCTCCAGAAAGATCACATCGAGATCCTCTCGATCGGGATCGAGCATGCCCTGGGTGTGGCTGATCTGCCGATGCACCATCAGGACCCGTTTGATCGGATGATGGTGTCCCAGGCGAAGCACGAGAACCTGGTGCTCGTCACCCGTGACAAGATCATTCCGAAGTACGATGTGCAGGTGCTCAAGGCATGACCAAGGCCGAGCTCGCCATCCAGGATCAATCTTCTTTCCGTAGTGGGCAAAAACTAATCGACAAAAATGATGACAGATGGTCGTTGATTTTGTAGAGAATACGATTTTCCAGGGGTTCAGAAACTCTATCCGTATTTAAAGTCGTTGAGCCATGTTGGTTGTGATCCATCCGCATCTGGTGAAGATCGTGTTCTGATGTGTCAGGATACCAGAAGAGCGGACTGTATCAATTCAAATTGGAACTTCTTATTGTTGAGTCGATCGTATTCGCACAACGTCGCTGCTCCAGTGCATTGCAAAGAGCCAATCGCTATACTCAATACCATGATTATTCATGATTCTCGAGTCATTCTGGTTATGGCAACGCTTCTTGTGACCGCATTGGCATCGCTGGTGGCCGCTCAAGACGCGGCTAATCCCCCTTCTACAATCCGGATCACATCCTCCATCAAGCTCTCCAGACTTGTCGATCTCGCGGCGCAGCTCAATGATGTTGAAATCGAGTACAACGCTGGGGCATTGAACTCCAAATCTGCGACGCTTCGACTGGTGCATGAAGTGACGCCGCATGAACTGTGGGAACTGTGCCTGACGATTCTCCACAGCAACGATCTCACAATCATCCAACGATCCGGGGCTAAGAGGCTCTATGCGGTGGTGACTCTTTCAGAAGCGGCCAAAGAAACCATGCCGACAAATCAACTGGATTCAGGACTGCTGGCACCGGGTTATCAGTCCGTGATACGCAGGCTTCACACGATCGATTCAGCCATGCTATTGGAAACAGTCAAGCCGATGGTGACCAGCGGGGCGAAGATGTCTGTTAGCGATGCTGGCTCAATGTCGAGTGTGATCGTTTCGGGTGTTCACGATCGCGTCAGGTACATGCTCGATCTGATCGACACACTGGACAACGATCAGTCGCCACCCGTCGTCACGCTGATCCCAGTCAAGCATCGTCCCGCAATCGAGGTGCTCGCTGAAATCAAATCCATCTCCATCACACTCGCATCACAGGGTGGTGAGACCCTGTCGAGTGATATGGGTGCGGATACCAGCCGTCAGGCGATTCGTGTCATTGGCCCTGAGTCGGAGCTTGAATCTATTCGCGTGCTGATTGAGCGAGCCGACCAGCCATCGGAGATTGTCTCTCGCTCGTTTGATCCACGGGGCTATCCGCTCGATACCGTCGCGTCGTTTATCGAGACGATGGCACGCGATGAATCTCCACGCGGTTCTGGTGAACGATGGAAGCTCGTTCAGGATGAACTTACGAACACCTTGATCCTCTCGGCAACGCTCGCTGAACTCGAAGCCGCCGCTGAGGCGGTCGAGCAGCTCGCATCGATGCCCGCCGACAGCCGCCGGGTGATCCGCATGATCCCGGTTAAAAACAGAGAGGCGACCAAGATCCGAGAGATCGCTGGCCAGCTTCTCAACGCAACACTGTTGAGCAATCAATCGGGACCTGTTGGCATTGGCGATGTGGATGGAGAGCCGCGGGGCGATGGTATAGACGCGGGCGGCTCAGGCCGGTGGGCAGATCCGGGAACAGGTTCTTTCAAAGAGAATTCAGTGCAAGCCGATCTTGAACTCGCCGTGGATTCCGAGCTCAACAACATAATCGCGACGGGGACCCCAAAGCGAATCGAGCAGCTCGAAGCGCTCATCAAGGATCTGGATGTCCGGCAGCCTCAGGTCCAGCTCGAAATCGTTATGTTGAGCTTGTCGGAGAGTGAATCACGCGATCTTGGTGTGGAACTTGCTGGTAACATCGATGCGGGGAAGACACTCATCGGATTGGGCTCGCTCTTTGGGCTGACTTCGCTCTCGCCATCGAGTACATCCGCGCAGGCTTCGGGGACCGGCGGGACAGCCGTGGTGCTGAGCCCCGGCGACTTTAGTGCGGTGCTCAGGGCGATCGAGACGGTCAATGACGGCCGGTCGACGAGTATGCCTTCCATTGTGGTCAACAACAACGAAACCGCGAATCTCAACAGCACCAGCACGCAGCCCTACACCACAACGACCATCCAAGACAGCAATGTCATCACCGCCAGAGGCGGATCGGCCTCGGCGGGTACGACGATCACCGTCAGCCCCCAGATCGCTGCCGGTGATGACATCGTGCTGGATTATTCGATGTCGCTGAGTTCATTTGTTGGTGAGGCCGCGAGTTCGGGTGTTGAGCCGCCTTCGCAGCAGACTTCGCTGAACAGCGTTGCAACCATACCAGACGGATACACGATCGCACTGGGCGGTATTGAGATTACCAGTGAGGGTGATTCCGATACCAAGACCCCGGGATTGGCGGATATCCCGTTGCTGGGGAACTTGTTCAAATCACGCTCGGGCTCAACGAGCCGATCAAGATTCTACATCTTTATTCGCGCGACAGTCATGCGCAGCCCGAGCTTCGAGCATCTCAAATACATCAGCGAGGACCTTGCAAACCAACTCAATGTGGACGATGGCTGGCCAGAGGTTGAGCCGCGGATTATCCAATGAGCGGCATGGCTCCATCCAAACCGATCGAAGCCGATTCACAGTTTCTTGCTCGCGTGTCGCACGATTTTGCTCGCGAGCATCTGGTGCTCTGGGCGCAGCGTGATGATGCCTCGGTGGTGCTCCATGCCCAGTCTACATGCGAAGCGGCGTTGCACAACACCTCGGTGCATCTAGGGCAATGGCCGGAGCGTGAGCTGTACGAATCAGCGTCCTTGGCGCAGGCCATTGATGATGCGTACGCCAGCTCCATGGAACAGCAGAGCAAAGATGCCGAGGACAGGCTCGAAGATTCGTACCACCAGCTCGACAAGATCATCAACAGCAACGATGCGGACTTGCTCTCGACATCGGGCAAGTCACCGATTGTGCGTCTGATCGATGGATTATTGTTCGAGGGGATCAGGCGTGGCGCTAGTGATATTCACTTTCAGCCCAATGAAGAAGGACTGCTGATCCGTTTCCGCATCGACGGGGCGCTCATCGACGCTCGCACGCTCCCCGAGCGATTCTCAGCACCGATCACCAGCCGTATCAAGGTGATGGGGCACATGGACATCGCCGAGACCCGCATGCCCCAGGACGGCCGTGCCAGCGTCACAATCGGGCAGATGGATGACGCCAAGAGCCGGCATGAGATCGATCTGCGGATCAGCACGCTGCCCACTAGCGAGGGTGAGCGGGTCGTCATCCGTTTCCTTGATTCGAATCAGGGTCAGCGGCTCGCCACACTGGATTCGATCGGTATGTCCACCGCGATCCTGGCCAGTTACAGCGCCGTCGCCGCTCGGCCTAACGGGATCATTCTTCTGACAGGACCCACCGGCTCTGGCAAGACCACGACTTTGTACGCGACCCTCCGCCATATCGCTTCGCATGGCGGTGCCACCGGTGGTGGGGATCTCAACATCATGACCATCGAGGATCCGATCGAGTACAAGCTCTCGACCTCGGGTCTCTCGATCTCCCAGAGCCAGGTGAATCGCAAAAAGGGTATGACATTCGCTTCTGGCTTGCGTCACATCCTGCGTCAGGACCCCGATGTGGTGATGGTGGGGGAGATCCGCGATGCGGAGACGGCGCAGATCGCGATCCAATCGAGTCTCACTGGGCATCTGGTATTCTCGACATTGCACACGAACGATTCGGTCAGCGCTCCGCCGAGGCTGATCGATCTGGGGATCGAGCCGTATCTGATCAGCGCGTCGCTTTCGGCCGTCCTCGCCCAGCGTCTGATCCGCAAGCTCCATGCGCCATGCCAAGGCGCAGGATGCGAAGAATGTTTGGGGACTGGCTACTCAGGAAGAACCGGAATCTTTGAGCTGCTTCTCATGACGGATCCGATCCGCGAACTGATCTCAGACGCTGCCTCGGCATCTCAGCTGCGATCCGCCGCATGGACCGAGGGGTGGAGATCGCTCCAAGAGGACGGGCAGCGTCTGATCGATGCGGGGATCACAACGCAAGCGGAGATTCATCGTGTCGCAATCGATTTGACCATGGAGGGCGCGCGGTGACTTCATGGCGGTACAAAGCTCGTGATCCCAACACACTCGAGATTGTGTCGAGCGTGATCCAGGCGGACACCGATACCGCCGCTCGCTCGGCGCTCCGCAAAGCGGGGCTCAAGCCGATCCAGATCAAGGCGATCAGGGCCGCCCAAACAACTAAAGATTCGAGCCTCATTCGTGTGGTTAATCGGCATCTACGATCTCGGCGCGTCCATCTCAAAGCTGATTTCTACGACAGCGTGGCCACGCTCCTCGATGCCGGCATTCCTATGAACAAAGCTTTTCGTACCATGTCCTCATCCGCAAGCGGGCGTCGAAGCGTCTCAAGTATGACTCATACGCTCGCCGATGCAATCCAATCGGGGGTATCGCTGGGCGACGCCATGGCCGAACATCCTGGTTGGTTTGACGAGGCAGAGATCGCGATGATCCGGTCGGGCCAGCAGTCCGGAGAGATGAGCGGCATCCTCCATCGGCTCGCGGATCGCCATTCCAGGTCGGGCGAGCTGTCTTCGAAGATCACCGGAGCGCTCGCCTACCCGATGCTCGTGATTTGCATTGGGATCGGGGTGACCATCTTTCTGAGCACTAAAACGCTCCCTCAGCTTGTCGGTATTCTGATTGACGCGGACATCGAGCCACCCCAACTGACGGTGTGGGTAATGGGGATCGGGCAAGCCGTTTGGAGTCACGGATTCTGGATCCTGCTGGGTTTGGTGGTTGTGATGATCGGTGCAGGGTTTGGGATCAGCATGCTCAGCAAGCGATCCCACGGGCGCATCCCCGGTGCGGTGGCGGCGAGTATTCCCGCGGTGTTTCTCAGGATACGGTCATCAGAATCACTGCTCTCACTCTCAGAGTTATTAGAAACCGGCGTTACGCTGGTCGATGCGCTGCGTGTGATCGCGCCAACTATGCGTGGGTATCTGGGGACGATGCTCGCCGTTTCATACGCTGAATCCGCATCTAAGATCGAGCAAGGCCAGCCCGTATCGTGTATCTTTGAGGACCCGATCTGGTTTGCCGAAGAGCACAGGCAGCTGATTACCGCCGGTGAGGCAGCAGGTGAACTCAGCCGGACATTAGAACGGATCGGGAACCGTGATCTGCGATCCGCCCGGAGGCTGCTGGATCGGTTCGCCGCGATGATCGAGCCCGCCGCGATCGTGTGTTTGGCGGTGTTGATCGGGACTGTGGTGATGGCTGCGGTGCTGCCGTTGATCCGCTTGCAGGAGATTGTGGGATGAGCGAAAAAAATAATCAGCAAAACAGGTATCTGATCCGCAGCGGTATGACCTTTGTCGAGTTGCTGGCAGTGCTCGTGATCCTTGGCCTTGTGGCAGGGGCGTTCACCATCGGGATCGCGGGGAAGTTTAACCAGAGCAAGCGCGAGCTCGCAAAGTCCCAGATCGGGATCATCGACGCGCAGGTGCAGGCGTACTACACCCAGACGAGCAGCTGGCCACCATCAGATAAGGGGCTCCTCGTGTTGACGGCTCCCGAGTCATCCCCATACTCGGCCTACTACCTCAAGCCTGATCAGCTGAGCGATCCGTGGAACACGCCGTTCTACATCATCGTCCCGGGACCCGATGGGAATCCGTACGAGATTGTGTCGTACGGAGCCGATGGTGAGCCCGGCGGGAATGACGAGAACGCGGATCTGAGTTCACTCCACCTGAGAGATTGAGATGCAAGCACAGTTTCACAGAAAGGACTTGGGCTACACGCTCGTTGAGCTTCTTGTGGTGATGTTGCTCTTGGGCTTGATGGCAGCGATGACAGCACCGAATCTCTTTGCAACTTCCCAGCGGGCGAAGCAGGAAAAGCTTGTGGCCGAGCTAATTGATCTGGACACCCGGGCGCGAGTGCTCTCTGGCAGGCACGATATGTGTTTGATCCGGTTTAGTGAGAACCAGAGCCAGATTCAGTTGGTTGTCGTTAATGAGGATTTAATGGTGATTCAGCGAGTTCAGATCCCTGACTATGCAACAGCAGAGTTTAATCGGGCAATCGATACGATCGAGTTTGATCGGCTCGGACGCAGCAAGGATTATGGGTACCAGATTTTGTTTGATGAACTGTCAATCAAGGTCCGCTTCAATGGATTGTCGGGTTGGCACGAGACCACAAAGGGCCAGATGCAGTGACTACCCGCGCCGCTTTCACCTTGCTCGAAGTGCTCTTCGCCATCGTGTTGCTCGCGATTGTGGTGGCTGTCTGCGTGCCCTTTCTCAGATCGCCGATCACATCGGATTCGGAGGCGGATCGATCAGTGTTTCTCGCCACAATCGATGAAGAGATCGCCCGGTTCTCACGCTCGAATCACAATGGTCCAACCAATCACGAACTCAGTGCAATGTTTCAACCGATCGGGATCGAATGCGTGAAGCTCGGCGATCACAACGAACTGCTCGATGGGCAATGGGTCCGATTGAGCGATGGGCGATTTGAGACCACTCGGTGGGCAACCGCTGAAAGAGTCAGTCCGGAGGGGACCCAATGAGCTTTCGCCGTGGATTTTCGCTGATCGAGATGCTGGTGACTCTGAGTGTCCTCACCCTGTTGATCATGATCTCGGTGTCGTGGATGACCACGATGCTCCGGTCTCAATCGATCACAAATAACGACGCAAACTGGAAACGGGCATCCACTGCCGTGCTCGATCGGATCGCTGATGACATACATACGTTAGATCGGCTTGATGTCCGCAGCCGGTCAGCGGGAGCGAGAATCATTGCCGATGAGAAAGCTCTGCGGATACAGACCCGAGATCAGCAGGGGCTTACCGTCCATGGGTACACATTCGATCATGGGTCTGCGGCCATCTATTCCAGTGATCAGCAGACTCCGATGGCACTCGACTCGATCCCGCTTTTGGGCGATGTAGATTCGTTCGAGTGCCAAATTGAACTCCCGTCTGATAGCCGCACACTGCCGACGATGACGGTAGTTATCCGGGGGATTGATGGAATGTCAGCGTCCCGTACATTTATACTTGGCCTGGAGGATGTGCGATGAGTTCCCGCCGTGGCGTGGCCATGCTCATCACCCTGATGACGATGACGGTACTCCTGGCGGGTGTCGCGATTGTCACTCGGATCCGGGTGACGGATCGGCTGATCTCAATGCGGGCGAGCGATGGCATCATCGCGATGGATCTCGTTCATGCTTCGGATAGTCCGATTAGTTCATGGCTTCATAAGGAAGCCGGGGGTGCGGTGATTGAACCAAGCCAATCAACCCCGATGATTCCTGTCTTAGACCAAAGCTTCGAACTCGAAGGCCAACCAGTCAGGGTCCGGATCACCGGGTGGGACCAGTCGGGCATGATTCCTTCAAACGCCGAGCAGATCGGTCTGGACTTTGGAGAACTCGTCGTACCTTGGAAAGGCCAATCACATCCCGGCCTCGATCAGGCGAGGTTGACAGGGCTCGCCTTCCCCTCTCCCGAGCGTCCAACTGCAGTGGGGGGGCAGGTAGCGACTCACAACCCATGGCCATCAAGATCGGGCACGACACGATCACGTTCCAGTGCGGTGATCAACATCAACACCGCCCCAGTGGAACTCATCGAAGAATGCTTTCAGCGGTTCAATCTTGGTGATCCGAGTCCCATCTTTGAAAAAAGAGCAATTGGCGAAATGGCGTTCTATACGACTGAGGTTCAAGACGCCCAGCAGAACCAGGTTCGGTTGACCAGCATTAGCCGGGTGTGGTCATTCAGGGTTGATGCGTGGGTGGGGTATACCCTTCGGTCGTCTTGGTGTACCTACGCAAACCAGGGCGGAAACTGGCGATTGGTTCAGCGGATCGGGATCTCCCATGACTAACCCACAGACCTATACACGAGTTTTGAAGCTGATCCGCGTGGTTATGGTGTTGTTGTTGGTCGGAATGTTGGTGTGGGCAATGATCCCGGTTCGCAGCGTGCCGATCGAAGAGTTTGTCGTTGACACAACTAAACATCCTGAGCCCGATTCAACTGCTAAGAATAGAGTTGTGAGTAGTGCAGCATTTGATCTCACCCTCTGGCATGTCCCACCGGTGGCACAGCAACCTCGCGCGCCCGAGCCAGTCAGGGTCGTGCAGGTTTCATTCGAGTTGATGGCGATTACCACGAGGCGAGATGAAGCCGGTCAACCGGTTGGGCATGCGGTCATCTACGATCCCGGTGAGGATCAGTTGCATACGATGCCGCTGGGCCAAGTCATCAGCGGATACACACTCACCGAAATCAATGCCGACTCGGTTACGCTCAGGTCTGGGAACCGAGAAGTCCGGTTGGAGCTCAACCCGGATGGTGAGGTATGATGCGCGTGCACGAGATCGCGGCTGAAGAGTGCGTGTTCGCTGTACTCGATACGCCGATCGGGCGAGGGAAGCATCGACGCCAAGAACTGTTGTATCAGTTTGAAGCGGTGCTTCCACAGCACGTCGAAGAATTGCAGATTGTGTTCTCAAAGGAGCATGATGGAAGGGTGATCGCGTGCGGATGCCGCAGATCGCAAGTGCACGCCCTTCAATCACAAGCCGAGTTGCTCATCCCGGAGTCGTTTCCGGAATGGGTTGAAAATGAGTTCGCATCTCCGGTATCGAATCAGATTCGCGAATCCATGAACCTGCTTACCGGATGTTTCCAGCCGCTGACAGTGAAGCGATACGAACGATCTACCGCCAGGTTGGTGGCTATAGCTTCGATGGCGGTGCTGATCATTGTCTTGATCACGAGTCAACGACATCTTCGGGCCATCCAGCAGCAGCAAGCGGTAGTCGATGCGCAGACCGATCGACTCTTCCAGAATGTGCTCCCGCCATCTAGAGGATCTGGCACACAACCCGACGCGATACGCTTTGCGACGCTGATGAACACCATGCAATCAACCCGCACAGGGATAAGTGATGTGCAGAGGGAAGACCTCATCGCAGATCTGGCCGCTATTTTCGAAGATTGGCCATCGGATATTGAAATCCAGATGCAGAGTCTGGATCTGGGATCGGACAGCCTGAGTATCCAACTCTCAGTCCAGCAAGATGGAGCCGTGACTCAAGTCATCGCCAAGCTCTCTGAACTCCAGCAGTGGGCCATACTCTCTCGGACCACCACGCCCCGATCAAATGGAGTGGATTTGAGTATCCGGTTCCAGCGCCGTGCCAATCAGGAGTCTGACTCATGATGAAGACTTGGAACTCGATCGCGATGGTTTGCGTGTTGGTATCGGCAATCGGCATCGCATACACACTGAGCATGATGGCACGCAGCCATCGGTCATTCGAGGAAGCAATCCAACGGCGTGACACAACCGCACGAAGCATCGAGTCGTACCGTCGGCTTTCTAGCACCCAACAAGACACATTAATGAGCGCCAAGCCGCAGCAGGATGTGGAAGCCAGAATCGGTGAAGCGATCGGTCACGCGGCAATTTCACCGCGGCCAAGGTACAGGGTCTCGGTGCAGGGCGATCAAGCGTATCAATCGGCTGCGAGAGGTGCTGGAGCGTCTCGCTCAGCAGTAAACAACAGCAGGCTTCGAGAGCAGCGTGTTTCCATTCAGATTCCGAATCTTACAGTCAAGCAAATAGGACAAGTTCTTGTATACTGGAGGGAGCAGCAGCAAGTCTGGGCACCGCTCCGGATTGAGTTGCAACACGACCAGCGTTCGACGGCAAACCGGTACACATTGCAGATGGATTGCCGAGCCGTGTATTATGCAGATGGAGAATAGTGCATTGAAACGAATCCAAGCCATCTTGATCTTTGCGTTTGCTCTTGGATGTATAAGTACCGTCGGATGTTCAGCAAGTCGTCATCGTGCGGCTACTTCTTCGGATTCGTATCGAAATCAGCAGCTGGCAGCTGAGCTAACGCATTCGGCGACTAAGCTGATGGCCGAGGATCCGCTGAAAGCCGAAGAGTTGCTTCGGGAGGCGATCGATGCGGATTTGTACCATGGACCAGCCCACAACAATCTCGGCGTGCTCTACTTGAATAGGGGTGAGCTCTACCAAGCGGCTGAAGAGTTCGATTGGGCTCGCCGTCTGATGCCCGGGCACCCGGATCCAAGAATCAACCTTGGCCTTGCCCTTGAACGCGGTGGCAAGTACGGAGAAGCCCTAGATGCCTATGCATCGGCTTTACAGGTATACCCCGAGCACCTGCCCTCCGTGCAGGTACTGGCAAGATGCCAGATCCGCAGCGGGGTGCGCGACGAGTACACCGATGAGTTGCTGAAAGTGATTGCATACAGGGGAACACATGAATGGCAGAGTTGGGCGAGGAATCAGTTGGCCCTGAGTGGAAAGTGAATCAGTCGTGCCTGAGTAGAAGCTAGCGAGATTTGTGTTTTCTCTGAAGCAATGTGAAAATCCATTCTACAACACTGTCCTACTCTCTGGTTCTGAATTCGAGCCGGAACAATTTTTGATCGACTGCGGATGGCGCGTCTACAGCTTTGGGGAGAGCAGTCAGATTTCGTACCGATGGCAAGCGGATGGGGCAATCGAAGACAATCTATGGAGCAGATAAGGTTTTTGAACCCCTGGAGAGCAGGGTCTCTGCTATAAATCTAGACGATTCTAGAGAGACTGAATCCCATATGTTTAAACGCACTCCGTATATGTGCAAAAATATGTATGTTAAGCCCACGGATGGTGACCCACGCTCGGAGTGATATCATTGGAGCACACTAGATCACAGTATCAGATATACATTGATGCTGGATCGTGCAAGGCATCGCTTGGGAAATACAGCAACTCGACTTAGGCTGAAGTTCGGCGAATTTACTGATTGAAAACAGAGCGTACTGCATCGATATGCATAAGCATATGTGATCTTGCAGCAACTACACCAGGCAAGTTTTGATACCTGCTCAGTATGAGTTGAGTATCTGTGTCTAGTTGTTCGCCTGATGCACTGGCGCTATATTCTGCAGCTAATGCGGGAAGAAATTCGGCATAGTCATTGTCAGTCAAAACAACGACACGGTACTCTGGGGGAATGGCAACAGCAAGGCCGGTAGGTTCGCATACTCTCTCAGCTAGTGTCAGATCTACAGTGCTACCGAGGGCAAATGCTCGTATTTGATCCTGAATCAGTTCGATTTGATTTGTAAGCGACTCGGACTGCAGTTCAAGCGATGCAATCTCAGATTCGATCTGATCAGCTAGGCTGTTTGTTTCGGCAACCCGAATGGATTTTCTGGCATCTCTCAAAGCAGCCAGGGTATTGGTTTGCTGCTGCTGGAGAGTTCTGAGTTGTAGGATGATTGTCTCTGAGTCTGCAACTCGATTCATCAATGCCGATGCATCAGAACTAGTCAGTCCAAGCGCGGTCATGGATTCAGGTGTAAGACCCAGCTCAAAGCACACAATTCGGCATTCGTCAGGCGTCAAATCTGGATATGCGCACGAGGTTGCGAACCCAATGGCAATAGCGGCGGCGAACAAGTGAAGCATTCTCATCACGATTCCTCCTGTTTGATGCAACTTGGCACATTCGATTGTACGGAAAAAATGAGAGAGCAGCGTTCCCCGATAAGAAAAGAAAATGAGAGTAGAATATCCCGTATTGACACCAAAGATGAAGCCTTGGATGTACAATATCGGATATGCAGTTAACGAGGAAGATAACTACGTACATCAAATTACTGCGTTTGATATCGAGGAGATATTCCATGAGCCTGATGAATCTGCTGCGGGTAGTGTGTGTTGGCTTGATTGGTTTGTTGAATCCGCTGGCATCAGGGCAGTGTGAGTGTGCATGTCCAGAAGGCGAGGGGTTCGACAAGCCAGGGAAGATTACTGTTAACTACACATGGACAACGAGTGGTGGGTCTGACCCTGAGGGAAATCCTTATGAATGCGGTGGAGATGCTTCTGGTACCGTTGAGATGTGTACTAAGTGTCTAGCTTCGGCAACTGTTGGATACAGTACATGGGGAACATGTCCTCCACAGCTCACCGGAGGGGATCATGAAACCGGTTGCAACATGGTTACCATCGGTGCGAGTGAAGTCAGTCCTGGGGTATACCACATTTCAGTTTCTGGAACATGCCCAGGCGAAGGTGTGCTGTTTTCTGGAACCGTAGGGGGTGAAGACCCGTTGCCTGAAGGTTATTCGGGTTCTGGATCCTGTAGTTCGGTTTCTTTATCGTTTGAAACTCCAGATCCAGATCCTGGGATTGTTACTACTATCAATGCCACAGTAACAGTATCGCCGTCAAGTTGTATCGAACTGCCAGAAGCAGCACCATCGACATGCCCGATTCCTGAAGATGAGGGTGAGGACGAGGGCGATGACGGATGTGGTGAAGATCAGGAAGAGGGAGATAGCACTCCCGATTCCGTGCACAATATCCGTGGAGCTAAAGTCGAACGCAGTACAGACTTGGTTGTGCCGCTTCCTGGGCGCGACTTTAAACTTGTCAGAGAATACAACAGCGATCCAGACTATTTCATGGCTGATGGCAATGGTCAGTACTACTGGAATGGGAGTATGAGTTCGTCGAGACCAGGGTTTGTAGGAGCCCAGTGGAGTCTCAATGTAATGAAGTTTCTCTATGGAGAGCCTTTTGGGGTTGTGCCTGAGGATCTCTTTCTTGCCGGTTACCCAATGAACACAGTTCGTCGATTCAAGACTGACAATGTTCAAGCTCCGATCCCTGTGTATCGTGCAGTCGGTGCGGCCAATCAGACCATTATTCCGCAAACCACATATACTGTGAACTTCGGTACAGTTGATGTCTATAGCGTTCGCAAACCGGGTGGATTTCAAAGTGATTTTATCAAGCGTCCATCAAGCTTTGATCCCCAGAATCCTCCTTCAGGATTTGGTCCTGAGGATTTAGTGGGTCGGCTAGTTCGAGAGATGGACGAGTTCGGAAACGAATGGCATTACGAGTGGTTTTCGTTTGTTGATTCTGCAACGTCTTACCGGAATGCTCCGAGGATCAAATCTATTTATTTAAATGGGTTACCTGGCAGTGAAGTTGCTCGAGTCGATTTTTATTGGATGGGGCAAGCGATATCCGGTGGAATGACCCCAGCGGAGTTCGGGTATCTCGATGATGTTGTTCTGGCCGACGAGCATTACGGACGCCTCGCTGAAGTTCGTGTAGTGCGAAGTGGCGAAGTGGTACAAAAAGTACGATACATCTATTTCGATGAGTTTGCGGATGACGCCCCAATTGGCTGGGAGAACTTCAATCCCAATAATGATCCAACTGTAGGTGAGATCTACGCGGCATCCGGAGGTGACCTTTGCGAGGTGATTATCTCTGAACGAGTCGACAACGATGTTCACAATACCGGAAGCGACGATGATTTTTACGATCGAGTTTTCCAATATCGTTACTACGGTGGATTTGATTCAGGGCTTCAGAATGGTTTGGGGATTTCGAGTGAGTTCGATTTCTTTGGCCATGAGCATCAGTTGCTGTCGGTGATCTATCCGCTCCAGATGGAGTACTATGCCGATCGTGTAGCTCGAGAAGCAAACGCAAGCCACCCAGCATTGTCGGGCATTGGCAGCTATGAGTTGAATGAGTTGTATCCAGGGCTATCAACTGGGTCTTTCGAGTTTCAAAGCGTTAAAGACGCAGCCGTTCGACTGCGTTCAGTCTCATACTTTGACACTGGAAGCAGCTTTGGTGACTTTCACTATCTTGCGGAGCAAATATTGCTCCCGAACGATCAATGGACATCCCTCTATGATCTTTCAAGCAAGCTCTTGACTTACTACTCTGATTCAAGTGGTATGGGCAATCGCGTTAAATCACAAATTGTAAATGCTGGTGATGGCTCGAGCGTGAACTGTGGCTGTGGCAGTGTGCCCAGCGGGTTCCGGCTTGGTAAACGATTTGATTATCTCTACAAGAGATTCAACTGGGATGAAGCGCCGGGTTCACCCACCTCGAACTACTCAGGAATCATTCGATCCGACGGCTATTCGTTCCAAGTGGTTGAATCAGCCGCGTCAGTAAATACAAGTAATCAACTTGTATATGCTCCATACCGGGTGTATACGAATGATTACTACTCGCCTGCACCTTCGGTAGACATCTACCCAGTATCGGTTTCAAACAGGAGCTACTACAAGGTCGCCTTTGTGGTCAGCGAAGGAAATGAGTTGTGGGATTATGACCATCTTGACAACGACGACGATGTGGATGGGAATACTCCATATAAAAACAGCGGCAAGCACTGGGTTACACGATTTGATTACAACACACAAAAAGATCCAACGGATAGTGAATACACAGACTTTCGCAAGAAGAGTCGGAAGGTCACAACATCTGCACTGAACAACAGTGAGTATGTTCCTGCATTGAATGGCGGGTCAAATGCTGAGTCACCGACCCTGCCATCAATAAAAGATACAGAAGGATTGATTTACACCTTTGGATATGCGGATTCCAATGGTGATGGAACGGGTTGGGTAACTGCAAATGGTGTTCAGGAAGGTGATCAAGGGACTGTCGAGTTGGTCACATCATATGAGCGATCAGGCGCATCAGCACAGCGGGTGGATTTGCCGATCACTGTTAATCGGCACAGAAGCGATCAGCAGGGAGATGTGGAATCGACTTCAATCACATATCAGTATCGATCCGTGAACAATGGGTATCAAGCTGTTTCTGTAGAGACACATACCGTTGATATTGAGACAACAGAACAGAATGGACCTGCTGGTCAGGTAAATCCTTCGAAAACGTATGTGCGGGACACAAATGGTCAGGCCCGTTGGATCGTAGATGAGTCCGGAGATGCAGAGTATCGTGGGTATGACGCTTCGACTGGTCTGCTTTCAATGGTCGTCCAAGATGCTGATCCTTCTCGAACAGATTACGAATCAAATCAATATCCGATTACTATCACACCTCCACCGAGCAGGGCTTCCTATGAGGAGTTGATTACTCTCTATGAGTATGACTCGGTTGGTCGATTGGCCAAGATGACAGATCCCGGCGGTGTTTCCTCTTATTACAGGCATGAGCTCCGGACCTCACAGATCTATGACGAGTCAGGCAATGTCATGATTAACAGAGGGGTTCCGTATTTGGCTCGGCTCCAGCTTCCACACGAACTTGGGGACGGATCATTTGATGGGCCGATCACGATATCTTGGCAGGACGCCAATGGGCAGCAGATCCGTCAGAGCTCGTACATCGCAACGGATGGCGGTCAGGACTATGATCCCATAGCAGGAGAGTTTGGGGAGGGTGTTGAAGTTGCCCGTCGTGATAGTGAACGAATCCTTAGCGGGAGTTTGAAGGACGAACGTGTTTGGCATGATCTTGCCAACAATGGAACCTATGTCACAAGCTATGAGTTCGACACACTTGGTCGGATTTTGAGTATCACAGATCCTGAGGGTGGAGTTGTTCAGTACGGAGACACACCAGTAAATGGGTACGATATCCATGATCGGCCACTAATCGTAGCTCAAGGTACTACAACCGATGGCGTGCATGTTGTATCGAGAACATACTACGACAGCCCACAAACTGCATCGCAAGGTGTTGGCAACGGGAATGTCACATTCCAGAAAGACTATACAGAGCATCTTGGTACACCCCGTCAGACCAAGCACTGGTACGATTATCGGGATCGTCTCGTTGGCACAGTAAGTCCGCAGGCACCTCACCAATCAATGGCCTACGACAATCTAGATCGTGTGGTGGAGAATGCGAGCTGGACCACCGATTCTGGGTTTAGTTCTTCAGGTGTTCCAGATCCTTCAACAGGTTCGTCAGACAGGTCCTCATTTGTTGAGCGGCACTTCAACAACCGAGGATTGTTGTTCCGGTCCAAGGTAGCGATTGACCCAACCGACTCGTCGCCTGATTTTCTCGAGTCGAACCGCTGGTATGATGCTGAAGGTCTGGTGATCGCGGAATGGTCGCCGAATGGACCTGCGACGAAATATGTCTACGACGCACTTGACCGTCTGTCTGTTAAGTACATCACTGATCGTGCTGGAGATGGATTAGCTGGGACAGGTTCTTACGAACATGCTGATGATCTCACAGATGATCATGTGATCGCACAGTCGGAATACGAGTATGTTGACGCTGGCACCCCCGGTGCTGGCAGCGTTGAGTTGATGACGGCGCGTGCGCGACTCCACGATGCTGATGAGTCAGGGGGCAGCGAAGTCACTGGGGCACTTGATGGTACGAACAGCATCGCAACATTCTCAGCCTATGTCTATGACGATGCGGGTAGGTTTACTGATTCAATTGAGTATGGTTCCAACGGCTCCGGATATACCGCTGGGACATCAGCGCCATCAACTCCATTCGTAACAGACCGGAGTACAAGCAACGCATTAATCAGTTCGATCGGGTTCGATGAGTGGGGGCGTACTCGTGTTTCTACCGATCCCGAAGGCAAGGAGACGATCACCAAGTACGATGATATGTCGCGCGCGGTTGGAGTGATCGAGAGCGCGGTGAGCTTAAATGAAAGCCATATCACTTGGTCGAGTGGAAACTGGACAGTATCATGGCCAGGCGGGGCTCCTGCGGATCAGGATCGAGTAACGACCTTTGCATACGACGGTTTGAGCAATGTCGTCAAGCGGACTGCCCATCTCAACGATGGCACGACCCAAGTGACTCAGTATGATTACGGGACCACATTGGGTTCGGCGTCCATCCCAATGGACACACTTGTGAACTCCTCATCGCTGCTTGCAGCGGTGCACTATCCAAACGAGAGCGATGGCTTGGCGGACACTTCGTCAGCATACACAGTCTCATACGCATACAACATGCTCGGTGAGCTGCGTGGCATGACCGATCAGAATGGGACCGAGCATGCATATATTCGCGATGATCTGGGCCGCGTAACGAGTGACAGTGTGACAATCACCGACATGGACCTGGATTCCACGATCGACTCGATCGAGGTCAGCTACGATGCGCATGGCAGGGTCGAGGAAGTCCTCTCCAAGGGCGGCACAACCATCATTAATGGTGTGGCGTTGGAGTACACCCCGCTCCATCAGGTCCAGCGTATCTTCCAGAACCCTGATGGAGACCCTAGCGATACCGGTGTCGAATCGATTGGCTATGCGTATGACAATCAGGAGCCCAGCGCGACCGGCGGCAACTTCAGCCGTCTCGCCAAGGTTTGGTACCCGACCGAGATGGATCTCGAAGGCATCACCCCTGGTACGCCGATCACGACCAGCACGCTCGATGAGACCATGAGCATGGATTACTCCGGTGTGATCAATGATCGCATCAGCCGGGTCACCGGCATGGATGTACCCGGTTGGGGAGCGAGCGTTGATGATCTGGTGAGATATGAATACCTCGGTCTGCGTTCCCCGGTCCGGACTGATTACCCAACGGTCTCGGTCTCTCTCGACTACACCAAATCATGGGACGGTTCCAATCCTGCCAACGCCTATCCAGCGTTTGACCAGTACGGGCGGATCGTCTGGCACGGTTGGGTCAAGGATGGCTTTACGACCGGGCCGAATACCGGCTTCCCAGATCGCACACCTCACATGGCGCGTCGGTACGAATACGACAAGATATCCAACCGCATCAAGGATTGGGACGGCCGTCCGGGTGCTTCAGATCCCGAAGTGTTTGCAGTAGGCCGAGATTGGGAATACGAGTACGACGAGCTTGATCGTCTAGAAACCGCCAAGCGTGGCACGCGTGATGATTATGCGACAGGCGTTACCTTCACGAAAGCAGAAGATTCCCGCCAGTGGGCGCTCGACATGCTGGGCAACTGGGACAGCATCACGCTCGATACCGACACGGATTGGGACTTTGGCACCAACCCCGATGTGAACTCGCGGTCTCACAACGCCGCCAACGAGGTAACAAGTCTGGATCCAATCGGGGTGGGCTCAACCCTCGATCCGACCTACGACGATGCGGGAAACTTCAAGCTCAACACATCGACGCAAGGTCCAAATGGTCGGCGCTATGTGCACGATGCGTGGAACCGTCTCGTTCGCGTCGAGACCAACCCGAGCGGCAGCTCGCCAGTCTCGGTGCTCGAGAACGAATACAACGGCTTGAACTGGCGCGTCAAACGCCGGATGGATCTCTCGAAATCAAGCCCAGACGGACTCGACGAGGAGCGGGTGTATTACTACTCAGCGAGTTGGCAGATGATCGAGGAGGAGGTCGATACCGACCTGACCTCCGGCGAGGAATACACGAGCCAGCAGTTCTGGGGTTCGCGATACATCGATGACGCGGTTGCCAAGCGGATCGATCGCGACAACGATCAGGTCTGGACGGACGCGAGCAGCAAGTACCACTACCTGACGGATGTGATGTTCAGCGTGCGTGCGATCGTGGACTACGCGGGTATGATTGCCGAGCGTGTGGACTACACGCCGTACGGCGTGGCGCAGCTGAGTTATCCGGGTGATGTGAATAACGACGGGAACTTCAACTTCTTGGATCTTTCTGTAGCGACGACGAGCAGCGTGGTTCCGGGTGATTCAAACTTCGATCCGGATGTCGACTTTGATTTCAGCGGCACCTACAACTTCCTGGATTACTCGGCGTTCTACGCGGCGTATAGTCTGCACGGCAACTCTGACGATCCGCCGGAGGGCTGGATCTCTGATCCAGGCGACGCGGCACCGGTGGGTTCTACCGTGGGCTACGGTCCGGACAACTCGGTGGGGTATGACGGGTACTTGTTCGATGCTTCGGGCGCGACGGATGCGTCGGCGACCGGCGTGTACATGGTGCGCAACCGCGTGTATGACCCGGGGATCGGGCGGTGGCTGCAGAGAGATCCGATTGGGTATGTAGATGGTCCAAATCTTTATCGCTATGGGCGATCTTCGCCGGCACGATATATAGACCCGCTTGGCCTAGATCCTATTCAAAATATTTTGGATAAGTATCCCTCCACGATTGTATTAGACTTCGTAGATGGGCAGCCGGTTTTAAAACCATCTTCTTCTCCAATGGTTACCCCAAATGCAACGGCTTGTGATGGATACAAGTATATGGAGAATGCTACTTGCGATGACGGAAAGGGATGTAGTACTGCCCCAGACAACTATCCAGATAAAGCCCATGCGGTATGTTTAGGTTTTTTGCAGCTTTATGATTTTTCTGACAAAGCAGCATGTGTCGCGAATTGTTTAATTGAGCAAGAGCTTTTTATCCAGTTGGCTCATCAAGATTGCGACGCACGGAATAGATCGAGACTTCGTGCTCATGTCGGTTGCTATACAAAATGCAAGTTCATTCCGACGAAAGGTCTGCCTCCAGGCGCAGCAGCTGTCGGATGGGGCGATTTGTTGCCAAGTGAAGGAAAATATTGGGCACCATCAATATGGCGTGCTTTTTGGAGAACGCTCAATGGAATTGGGCCGGTTTAAGCTATTATGAATCGAGTAGTCGAAAAAGCATCATTGTTGTTAGCGTGGATCACAATACACATATTATTGGTTTGGCTAGTGGCTGGATCGGTATCAGTTTATATATTGACAGCGGTTTCCATGGTTGCTGAATCGCGATCCCCAATTGCGTTGCTTAGTGCTATTCCTGCAACAGTATATGGCATGTTTTTTGTCTCACCAATTCTATTGATTGCCGGGGTATTTTCAGGCATATTTTGGGCATTCATGCTGTTTACGAGTGATGTGTCTTTAAAAAAATCATCCATCATTGTGTTGGTGTGGTGCGCCTTTGGAGCCATTCTGTGTTGGTGGACAGGGATGTTTTGGATCCGTATGTCAGATGGGGCGGTAGTACTGGTTTTATCGGGCACTGCCGGAGGGTTAATTAGCGGCCCAGCTCTCATGTTGAATGGTCAAATATTCAAGAGAATATTATCAAATAAAAAACCATCACGTAATCGTAGTGGGCAAAAACTATTCGACGAGAATGATGACTGATCGTCGTTGATTTTGGAGAAGATTCGATTTGCTAGGGGTTCAGAAACTCTATCGTAGTGGGCAGAAGCTATTCGATAAGAATGATGACGGATCCACATCGATTTTGAAGAGATTGAGCGGTGGGCCAGCAGATTGTGGAGCTTACCCGGATGGCGTTTTTACGCCACAGATCGGTGTTTCGGCTTCACCTTGATCACCGGATGGAGCAATCGCGGATCATGGCCAACATGATGTCGTTTAATGGATATCTCTGGCGTGAGTTCACCTCCTTCTGTGTAGCGTATCGGCTCAGGACGACGAATCCCGAGCTCGACTTCGCTCGGTGTCATCATACCAAGAGATGCATGCGGTCTATAGAGATTGTGCCAGGCTGCGAAGTAATCCAAACGCTTCTGGATCATTGAGAGATTGGGCGGCATAAGCGACACTCGCCACCAGCGTTTCAAGCTCCAGAAGAGCCGCTCGACCTTGGCGTTGAACTGCCACACACGCACCGGTCCACGAGCATGCGTGATCCCTCTTCGGATCATCGCGACATGAAACGCTCGTTGGAACTGTGAGCCACGATCGCTGATGATGAATCGGGGTATCGAATGTGCCTTGATTGAATCATCGATAAGCTGGATGAGATCCTTAGTTGTTGGGCGCTTCGCAAACGCTCGGATCCCGACGATCTTTCTCGTGCAACCATCAATGATCGCGGCAACCTCGAGCTTCAGCCAGAGCACACGCAATGAGGTGATGTCCATGTGCCATACATAGTGCGGCTTCTGCGGGCGAACTAGGTTCGTAGGGATAGTTCTGCGCGTACGCAATGTTGGGGCATGACTATCTGGATTTGGAGTGCGTTCTTCCTCTAGGATCCGTCGCACAGATGCTCTGCTGATCTGGATTCCCGACCGCATGATGTGCCGTGCGATGGTGCGTGTACCGAAGTCGCGCTCAGGGCAGAGTTGACGCATCTCGTGGACGAGCCAACGCACGCCTCCGTGGAGTTTGTTCCAAGGCGGGGCGCCGACAACTGATTCGGATTTGTGTTTATCTTGGAGCGCCTTCCTCCAGTTACGAATGGTATTTTGGTGAACTACAAATCGGGTCGCCGTCTCCTTGCATGACCACCCACGCAATCTCATCAACTGGAGGATCTCGGCTCGTTCCTGCGGCGCATAGTGGGGGCGTTGTTTGGCTGGGTTGCGATGACGCTGTGATCTATAGATAGCCAACTCGCGTTCAAGTAGTACGGTATCGGAATGGGCATGATCTCGCTGTGCCAGCAAGCGCACCATTGGCATCGGGTGCTCAAATGCCCGGGCTCGGGCGGCCAGATAGCCGCGCATAAAGAGGATTGTGACCGATTCCACTAGATCCCAGACGGTACGTTCATTTTGATTCATACATGATCTCCCAATGTCTAAGCATGAACAGCCGGACATTGGTAAGATACGGAGTATGAGCGGTTTAGGGCACAGATCGATGCCGAGAGCGCGGACAAAACGGACACCCAAAGTTGGTCAAAAGACCCACCACAATCTCCTGGCCCACCACGATGGGGCATCAGGAGGGGCGATTCCGTGGAAACTCGACCCAGTTTGACATCCAACGCCGATTCAAGGGGATGAAGCCGCTTTGCTTAGCGGCGGCACGAGAGACTGTTTGACATATCTTGGATCGCCCCCCGTTGACTTCATAGGTATACGAAACGGTGTCACGGAAGTGATGCCGTTTCGCCCGTTTTAGGGCACGGTACGCGGTATCGAGCGTCTCCGGGATTTCGCTGTTCCGACCAGTTTTTGATTTTCGAGCCCAAACGGCGCGAGTGTCTCTCGTGGCGATTTGGACGGTGTCTTCGCGCCATCACTGATTTCCCTGTTCACTGCCCGTTTACAGGGAGTTTCAGAAAAAACAGGGAGTGCACCAGCAAGTCACCACGAATAAACCCGCGATTGCGTGTTGAAATCAAGGCGAATTGATCGATTTCCCTGTGCATGGAACAGGGAACTTGCAGGGAATCAACGGTGGCCCACCTAGTTGTTTACAACCGGAGTTCCAATGCCTGTTTGGTCCAATCCAGCTGCTTCGATGCTCTGAGCAGATCATCAAGTGTGATGGTGCTGGAGAGTGTCCCGGTCAGCGCAGTTCTCAACACTTGTGGACTCAGCTGGGTCAGCGGGAGCAGCTTGATCATGCGAGTTCTAGCGATGCCGTGCCTTTCTGCATACTCGACGATCTTCAATCCCGATTTGATCATCTCGTCGTGCCACCGGTACGCCAAACCGATCGCATCGACGATGTGCTGTTGCGGTTCTGGTTTCGAAGGGATGATCAGGTCTGTGCCATCAGGGCTCAAGAGCATCCGTCGCCCGTCGAATTTCTTTATCTGGATTTCAAGCGTTAGCGTAGTGCTGTCACCGTGCTCTTCGACCCTTGGCTTATGCAGGCAGGTTGGGTGCGGCAGTTGCTCTGCTGTAGTGGACTTGAAACGGTGTGATTGGAGTATCACCAGTTCTGAGTTTGTCAGCTTTACTTTCACTTCATCAGCCGAGACCGTGACCTCATCGATCACCCTACGGATCCAGCGATCGCGGATCTTAGAAGACTGGTTCAACAAGTCTTCATGCTGCAGATGGCTCAGCACCAAACCTCGGATGAGCTCATCAAGATGCTCGGCGTTGATCGTTTTGATCGGGCAGTTTTTGAATCCATGCTTGATCGCCCTCTGGCTGATGTAATACCGGACAAGCCGTTTCTGCTTTGTCTCAGTCTGTTTAGTTAATGGGCGATGCGTTGATGATGGGCTCATCATGAAGCCATCACTTGTACGAATCTTGCCCTTAAGCAGGTGCGGATGTGTCCAGCGGTGGAGATCCGATTTTTTCTGCTTCTTCATGATCCGTTGAGCATTCTCCCAGCATTCCTGCTCGATGATGGCCTGGTGCAGGCCTTCGTACACATCCGTCTTGCCGCTGCGGGTGTGGGTGATCTTCCCGATGTAGAGCGCGTTGGTGAGCACGCCGTGGACATATTTTGTAGTGAGCCGCTTGCCTCCGTGCACGCGGTCATTCTTGCTGATCCATCGTTTTGTCGAGAAACCCTGCTCGCCGAATGTATTGGCAACAACCAACGGTGATCGATGCTCGATGTACAGCGCAAACATCTTCCGCACCAGCTCCGCCTCTTCGGGGATGATGTAGATACCTTTAGTTTCTTTCTCCTGTTGCAGTCTGTAGCCCAGCGGCGGCGTCCCGCCCACCCAATACCCCTTCTTCTTGGTCGCCGCGATCTTGTCACGGATCCGCTCACCCGAAACATCCCGCTCAAACTGTGCGAAGCTCAGCAACATGTTCATTGTGAGTCGCCCCATCGAAGTGCTTGTGTTGAACTGCTGGGTCACCGATACAAACGAGACCCGCTTCTCATCAAATACCTCCATCATCTTGGCGAAGTCTCCCAGCGAGCGGCTCAGGCGATCGACCTTGTATACCACCACCACATCAATCCGACCCTTGTCGATGTCATCAAGTAGTTGCTTCAAGCCCGGTCGCTTCATGGTCCCGCCCGAGAATCCCCCGTCGCTGTAGCGAGCCTTCACCGCTTCCCATCCCTCGTGCTTCTGGCTTTTGATGTAATCAAGACCTGCCTCGAGTTGGGCATCGAGCGAGTTGAACGCTAGATCGAGCCCCTCTTCGTTTGATTTGCGTGTGTAGACAGCGCAGCGGATAGTCTTCATCAGTTTCTCCTTAGGCGGGTTGTTTGAGTTTCTTGAGGCCGAAGAAACGCGGACCTGACCAGCGTGCCCCGGTGATCTCACGAGCGATCTCCGACAAGCTGGCATATTCAGCATCGCGGTACTTGAAACGCTTGCCGTCATCGAGCACATGCACCTCATGCTTGCGGCCACGCCACGATCGCACCAGTGTGGTGCCCGCGGGGAGGTTGAGCGGGTCGCGATTCTTTCGGGCGGTGGTCCGCGTCTGTCCCGCACCAGGAAGTGGCGCGTGACGCATCGCTGACTTGAGCAGGCGGCGTGTGTCGGCGTCGAGCCGCCCGTGTGTGGCAGACTGCAGATGCCACGCGATCTCTCGCACCAGTGCTTGTTTGAAGTGGGGTGGATCGCCACGGATACCGAGTTTCAGCCAGTGCTCCTTGAGCATTGAGGTGGTCATATCGCTGAGTGCGTGGAGTGTGCTCAGGAGCTCTGTCTTTAGCTGATCTCGATTCAACTTGGTTGGGCGCATGGGAATGTCTCCGTATGGCAGGGGGTTGTTTTCATAGAGTGCTCTGTGTGTCACATGAAGCCATGGATTCCCGGAGAGTTCAAGTCCAATCGGAGCAGAATCTGTGATCTTTCTGGGGTTCTTGCACAAAGTAGCCGCGTACATCCAGAGACCACGCCACAACTGCCCGGATGTCGGTATCCGGACAGTTGTGGGGGCTTGATGTGCAATCCTGCACACTTAGTTGGCAGGAGTGTTCCGCTTTACCTTCTGTGCGCGTTCGAGCCATTCTTCAGGCGTAAGAAGATACGGAGGACATCCCATAGGCACTGATCCCTCATTGAAGACTTCGTATAGCACATACCGCTCTTCGGGAACTTTACCCAGAAACATCGAGTAATCGCTGCGTCCCTTGGCGACTTCATCATCCGGAGTCGTAAAAAAGAACGAACCACAACGGACCTCGCCCTGCCCGGGCGGATACGGCTTCTGCTGGTACTGGGACATAAAGGCGACTGAACCCATGTTGAGCATCTCGGCTCGAAGCGCATCACGATCTTCTCGCGCCGGATGCAGGGCTTCACCCTTCTTCCGAACGAGCTCGCCACCGAGTGACTCAGGTAAGTACTCATCATGCATCGCGATCGCTGGGAGATTGATCACCTCCCAGTCATCACGCTTGAGCAGATGGCCGGTCAGATCATCCTCGGCAAGCCGCTGCATCACCACAATCACCACGCCGCCATCTTTTTCGTTGAGACGCTGGTAGATATTCCGGTCATACCAACGGTTGATATCGTGGAGCTTCTGTGGGTTCTCGGCATCCTGGGTGGAGTGGGGATCATCGATGATGACCATGTTCGCGCCCCGGCCGGTGATCGGGCTCGATGGAGTGAGTGCATAGCGTCCACCACCCTGAGGGAGACGGAGCTGGCCGGGCTTCTCAGTCGCACGCATGTGCGGGAACAAACCTAGGTACCGCTCGTTGCTCATCAAACGATGCGCGAGCAGGTGCTGATCTTCGGCCAGTGTCCGATGACCGGCTACGCACAAGATCGAGCTTGTCGGGTTCACTCCGAGCGCCCACACCGGGAATGCCACGGATGCACAGAACGACTTGAGCGATCGCGGTGGCATGTTGATGATCAGACGCGTGGTCTCTCGCCGATGACACCTGGCCAGGGCATCACCGAGCACATCGATTGACCAGTTGTGTAAGTATTCGGCCCCGGGGTACACCGATCTGAACGCCAGCTGCATGAACATTCTGGGATCGGTCTGGTACATGTGTTTGATGGCCATCGCTTGCAGGTCAGTCATTGGTTGGATCCTCCTGTGCAGTGTGTTGATCATCATCAGCTTCGCTGAACTCGCTGAGCAACTGTATAAAAGCTGCGCGGTCCGCCGCATCGGGTTCGAACCCGGTGATGGTCTTGTGCTCGGTTATGTACGGCATGAGCATCTTGAGTGCACGCTTATCGCCCTTGACCGCATCATGCACCAATGTCTTGAGGATGAGTTCACGCTTCGAGACACGCACAGTCTGACCACCCTCGGTGATGGTGATCTCTTTGCTCAGCTCGATATCCAATAGCTTCTCGAACTCTTTGATCTTCTTTGGGCGCCCCTTTGGGTTCCCCGATTGTCCAGCCTTCCAACGGGTGTTCTCCGGCGGTTTCTTGTAGCCAACTCTGTACTCGGTTTGATCAGGCATGACTCGCTTCCTCCTGCTTGCGGGATTCTGCGAGCTCGTCGTAGGATTCGCCGGTGGATGCATGGACCGCTGATTTCCCAGTCCATTGCTGCCACCGCTGGATCGCGACATCCACATACCGCGGAGACAGTTCGATCCCTGCACACACGCGTTTGGCTTTCTCGCATGCGATCAGTGTCGAGCCGCTGCCGAGAAATGGGTCGAGCACGATCTCGCCCCGCTTTGAGCAATCCAGGATCGCGTCCTCGATCATCCGTACAGGTTTAATGGTCGGGTGGAGGCTGAGTGCATCGCTGTCAGGATCACCATCCTCGGGGTTCAAACCCCGGACCGATGGGTACGACCACACATTACTGCGCGTGCGTCCGTGCTCGCCAAGGCCAAAGTGGTTTTGATGCTTGTCCTGGCCGTGCTTAAACACGAACACCAGCTCGTGCTGGCTGCGATAGAACGTGCCCATCCCAGGTCGGTCCTTGACCCAGACGCAGAGATTCTTGAGCTCGGCGTAGTGGCGGTTGCCAGCAGTGAGCATCTCGGTCATATGCCGCCAGTCCATACACAGGTAGTGGATTGAGCCTTGCTCGCTGACCTTGCAGACCTGCTTCATGACTGTGCCGAGGAACTCCGTAAACTCAGTAGCACTCATCTCACCTGATCCCATGGCGAAGTCGCCGTGCTCCTCGGCACACACCTGACCGATCGATTTGGCAGCAAGGTTGTACGGAGGATCCGTAAAGATCATCGAGGCTTGCCGCTGTCCGAGCAACTGGGCATAGGACTTCGAATACGTGGAGTCGCCGCACAGAATACGGTGCTCGCCGAGAGTCCAGAGATCGCCTACACGGGTGATGGGGTCGATGGAATCGGGATCTGGAAGTTCATCTGAACCATCGTCCTCGCCTTCATCAACTTCATTGAGTGCCAGCACACGCTGCTCGATCTCGCCGTAGTCAAAGCCGATGGACTCGATATCAAAGTTGAGATCAAGATCAGATAGCACCTTGAGGTGCTCGCCAAGCAGCTGGTCATCCCACGAGCTGAGCTCGGAGAGTCGGTTGTCGGCAACCATCAATGCACGGACCTGGTCATCGTTTAGGTCAGTCACACGAACCGCGGGCACAGTGTCCATGCCGATGAGCTTGCAGGCCTCGAGCCGGGCGTGCCCGCATACCAATCTCGTCTGCTGATCCACGATCAGCGGCATCCGGAATCCGAAGGCTTTGATGCTCTCGCCGATCTGACGGATCTGTTTCTTGCTGTGAGTTCGAGGGTTCTCCGGGTGGGGCTGGATGTTGAATATGTCGATGCTTTCGATCTGTAGATTTGTATTCATCATTGGCTCCTTGGCCAGTGCAGCATTTGCATGCATACGTGTTTTGGTTACTTGGCATCAACGGGTGTGCAGGATGTGCGCACGGATACCGTGCCCGCTGATTGGGTTGGAAAACAAGCAGTTGTGCGGGTGCCTGTACCCCACGCAGCTGACTCATGCCAGCGCCCTGCCGATCAACCCATGTTGACCGGCGTGGGGTTGCCGGGACCTCTTCCCGGCGGCGGTGAGCTGACCTTGCAGCCCACCGTGACTTGATGATTCACCCCATCCAGCATTGACAACATCCATGTGCCGTCATTTCTGGGGGCGCAAACCTCCACTTAATTATATACATGAGGCCCAAATTTCGTTTTCACACTGGTATACAAGCATGAAACGGACATTGAAGAAACGGTCAAGCTCAACGTGGGTATTGAGCAGAACATAATCCCATCAGAATCGCATGCTCAGCTACCCTGTATTAGTGGCTCAGAGTTGGGCTTGATCGGAGCAATCTTCAATGGATGTGCCCATCGCTGAGAGGACGGTCACGACCAAATCGCGATCATGGACCCTGCACGCGGTGCTCCGGTAGGGTGCGGCCTTGATGGCGTCTGCCCGATCGAGTGATCTGATCCATCGGATCCCTATAAACATCTCAGCCTGGGTCTTGGGGTTATCCCGGTGCTGGATTGGGAGCTGATCGAGGGATTTGCCCTCCGATTCCACGATGAGATCAGTGATTGCAGTGGGGGGTGTGATCACAGTGCCTACCCCGACATATCCGTGCCCCTTGAGATACGCGAGGACAGGCTTACCGATCTGGAGTCGATCCAGCTGCTCGATGCTCTTGCCGCCCGCAGAGATAAAGCCGTACTTCCGGCAATCACCCCAAGAGCGATGGTTGTCTGGGCCGCTGTGCTCGCCGACATTGACAAACGCGAAGCCGGTTTCGGATCGATCGTTTCTGCGGGCAGCCTTGCGTTCGCTGATCTTCTCGCGCTCTTTGACCTGATACTCCTCTGCCGAAGGGATCGGTATGATCTGAGAGACGTTTACGATCAGTTCATCACGGTACTTGTGCAGCGCCAGCTGGACACACCGGACATCGATGCCCTGCTTCCCGAGCCAGATGGCCGATGAGGTCACTTCCGATGAAAAGTCCGCTGAACCCAGGATGATCTTGACCTCGTTGGCAAACTCGTCTTCATCGGGCTGGGGCCAGTTGAGGAAGTCGAGGATCCGTTGCTCGGCTTGAGTGGGATCAAGATTATTCTCGCTGAGGTATCTGGCGTGTGCCCGCACGGCACGATCGAAAGTCATGTTTGAGACCATCGCCGCGTAGCGGATCGCTTGGAGATCCATATGCCCGCCGCTCGCGGTGCGTTTGAGTTCGATGACGACGAGGCATGCGTCTTGATCCAGGCAGATCAGATCGATCCGCCGGTTACTGTCCTCCCAGTCGTTGAATTCCTCGCTCAGGACCATACAGCCCGGCGCGATGATTTCGATCGAATGCCGAAGCCATTGCTGGAGTTCTCGGCGTTCGCGAACAGCTTCTTGCTCGAATGAGACGGGTGCGATAGATTTGAGTGCGTTGTCGTTGATGCGGTACAGTCCCATGGGTCCTCCTGTGTTGGTCGCGGGAGGTCCGCTGTAGGGTTTGGCGCATGAAAATGGAGGCGCCGAACCACGGTCACTTCAGAGGCCCCGCCAAGGGCGTGCAAGAAAACACATGGCCGACGCCCCCGTTTGGGGGCGCGGCAGATGCTGCTCTTGCACTTCAAGGACCGAAGTCCAGGTTGGCGGTTTCTCTGAAGGCAGCGAAGACGCTCGCGCGTCGTTTGGATGTCAGCCCGATGAGTGGGCCAAGCTCGTGAGTCTTAACTCCTTGGTCTCATGATAGCGAATCGGGCACGATGCCTGATCCGATCATTTCATGCTGTATTCAGCCATGAATGGCAGCGACAGTCAAGTCGATTCTGCCCAGATTCAGCTTAATCGTGGGATCTGAGTGATTCATTGTGCTTAGTGTGTGGGGCAGGTGGTTTTGCATGGGAGAAGACGAGCAGGGTGATGGAGATAATCGAGTAAGACATCTCAGGTTCGGTTGTCATCTACTCCGGTCGCATAGTTGAGAATATAGCCCTGAAATGAGCTCCTCAGGGTATCTGCTGAATATTTGGACCCTGTGAGATTATACCGAACTTTTTGATATCAAACACTTTGCTTTCGAGGGGCAGTAACTGAGTACGAATCCTAAAGCCGACAAGCTACCGTTGGGAACGAGATGTGATTGCCCAGCCGCTTAAGTGCGGGTCTCCGGTTTCTTGTCCCCATCGCGTCGGAGCTCGTAGGCGATGCTCAGGCTGAGCACGGTGCGAATCACGATGACCGCGCCGAGCACACCCATACCTTCAAGAGTGGGTGTGACCACCGTCTTTAGGATGTCCGCAGCGATAAGAAATTCCAGCGAGAGCACTAGCCGTTCAGCAAGGCGGAGGCGTGTCTCAGTCGTCCGTTCTCGGAGGCCGTGGCGTATCGCTGCGACTGCGATGTCTACAACTGCAGCCACAATGGATGCGGTGATCATGATCGCAGCGACCGCTTCGATGAACTGAACAGTGATATTTATGAGTTCTTCGATCATGCGACGTCGCTGCTTTCATATCAATGGTGCTTGTACCAGCCGATCCGCGGGATCTCGTTCCATGAGTTGGTCCGATGACATTTGAAGCAGTCCGATACTTCCGCATGCTCAACACCGGCGACACGCTTAGAGACCATGTTGAAGTGGCCCATATAATGACTCGGCGGTGCACTGTGGCACTGCGCACAGTTCATGGACATTGGCGACGGATGCCGATACTCCGGGATGTCCCAGGTCGATGTGGAGTGGCAGGATGCGCAGCTGGTTCCGAAGAGTGTGCGGTGCGGATCCTCATTGGCGTGACAGGATGCACAGTCAAGAGTAAGTTCGTTTGACGATATCCGCGGGTGAGGTGTCGGTATCGCCCGAGCATGAGCCCGTATTGACTCGATGATGACCAGCGCGTCGTTGCTCGCACTGGATTGTGTAATCTCAACAAGTAACTCATGGTCCATGGCCGTCGGGGTCGCTGGTGGCAGCTGGTGTTCAGTGTGACAACCAACGCACGAGCCCACGCTTGCGTGGAATGTTGTCTCTGGTTGAGAAAGAAGCTCTTGGTCATTAGCGTGGCACGCAATGCAGTTCGAAGCTGTGACGCCGATGTGGGGCGTGTGGCACGAAGTGCAGTCGTTACCAAGAAACGCATGTGCCTCGGTGAGCGTGCCGGGGCTGACGAACTCTTGCCACCCGGGAAGCGCGTCCGCCCCTCCTCGATGGACGAACAGCGGAAGGAAAAACGCGAGGCTGAGTCCCCCGAATATGACTACGCCGTAATAGATTTCTAGTCTTTTCATGGGAGCCACCGGATGCCGAAGTACCACGCTGACCACACATGGATGAATAGCAGTGTGTAGAGTACGACGGCGACGAGGATGTGACACACAAGCCATCGCCCGAACACGCTCTTGGCGGTGGTGTGTGTGCGGATCGCGAGCTCGAGATCGGAGATGGATTCGCTGATCTGAATCGCCCTTGACGGGAGCTGTTTCAAAACCTGTTCGTCACGCGCAACGAACAAGGATGCCGCCCGACTGAGCGGCGAACTATTCCGGCGGAGCATCACAGCGGCGTCGGGGTGGGCACCAATCTCTTGAGTTAGGGCACGGTGCGCCGTCAGCAAACGCTCGCGGTCGGCTTTCATCTTCCTGATATCGGTTGAGAGCTGCCCGAGGAGGTATCGCCCAAGGTATCCGCTCACAGCTACAACGAGCATCATGAGGGTAAGGGCAATACCGAGAGGGCTCTGAAACTTGTGCCCCGTGTGCAGCACACCGAGGATTGGAGCAAGTACGCCAGCGTAAATGTGGACCGTGAGGAGGGTTCGCATCGAGACGTACGGCGTGACTCTCCGTTTGAGCCACGGAATCCGCTTCACGAACAGGTAGAGCAGCGGCACAAGCATGAGCGATGCGGCGGCGATGCCAAACAGGCCGCCGATGAGGCTGCCCGCGAATCGTGGGTCACGGTGCACGAAGAAGCCCAAGGTGAGCACCAGCAAGAGCGTGACAAGCCCCGTAACGATGATCTTCTGTCGCTCATGCATCTCAGGCCTCCACCTCAAGCTCGTCGCTCTTGCTCTTAGCCTGGCACGCGAGGATGACGCCGGCTTGTCGGTCCGCGTCATCAAGCGCGTCCTGGACATCCATCGCGACCTCGCCCTTGAGAAGCTTTACTTTGCAGCTCCCGCAGGTCCCCGCACGACAGGAGTTATCGATGTTTACCCCAGCGTCATCGGCAGCCTCAAGCACGGTGGATGACGCCGGAAGAGGGACAGTCTTTCCGGACACGGTGAAACGCACGGTTGAATGCGATGCCTGAGTAGCGGTATCCGCTGCCGGAGTGTCTCTCTTGGCGGGTCCGAAGGCTTCGGTCTTGATGCGTTCGGCGGGGACACCGAGTTTGCCGAGCGTACCCTTGATCGCTTCCATCATCGGCGGTGGGCCGCACAGATGAACGAGCTTGGAGGCGATGTCTGGTACACATTCTCGGATGAGCCCTGCCGTAAGCCGCCCGGTTGGGCCAACCCAGGCGCTACCCCGTGCACGTGTCATCGTGGCAGTGACGTTGAGGCGCGGGTGCTTCCGCTGCAAATATTCCAGTTCATCGCGGAAGCAAAAATCGTCGGTGGTTCGGCAGCAGTGAAGGAGATAGATGTGGCCCGCCCATGCGCGGTCCGTGAGGTATCGGATCACACTCATCATGGGAGTGATGCCGACTCCGCCGCTGACGAGGACGATGCTATCTTCACCCTCGCCGGTGAATGTGAACGTTCCCGACGGGGCACTCAGTGTGAGCTCGTCGCCATCGCCGAGCATGTCGTGGAGCGCACGGCTCACGACGCCGAGTTCCTCACGCTTGACGGAAATCTCGACATATTCCTGTCGAGTGGGGCTCGATGCGATCGTGTACGATCGCTTAACGCGTCGGCCCTCACTTTCGATTTCCACAGTCATGAACTGACCGGGGAGGTACGAGAACGGCACAGCACCCCCAGTGGGGTTGACTAAACGGAAGGTCTTGATGTCTGGCGTCTCGCTGAACGTAGCTGCGAGACAGAGCCGCCCTTCCCAGCGTTCATTGCGGACCGACGGCTGCAAGGCCGCTGTAGCGGGCGAGGGTGAATGGGCGAGGATCGCAGCGGACGAAGCCGATGGAACTGACTGAGTTGATGGCGCACCTTCAGGTTGTGCCGCGAGTTCTTGTAGCAGGGTCGTGGCTCGCCGCATCTTCACGAAGTACAGTGCGATCATGACAAGGGCGAAGCCGATCAGCACGGCCATGCCGCTCGTGTGGAACCATGACCACCCAAACGGACCAGTCGTGGTCGCGGCCGACAGCGGCGTAGAGAGATTCAACTCGCGTTTGAACCACTCCATGGCGACCTGGTCTGAGGGCACGACGCTGTTCATGACACGGTGCGCAGCCAGTCCGCTATCGAATCGTGACAGGCCCTCTCGGAGCATGTTCACGGCGTCCTGCATTGCCTCGAAGTCCTGCGTGGGTGACGACCGTAGCAGTGCGTCAAAGCCCTCGCTCATTAGTTCTGTACCGGCGCGCATCCGCTCGTGGCCGAGTCGCTCAAACGCGTCGCGCTGCTCGGCCGTCATGTTCGGGAGGTCCATGAGGCCCGGATAGATATCCTTGGGCGGCGGAACACCCATCCGGCTCATCATCTCACCCATGTCGCCCATGCCCTGCATGCCGCCAGCACCGCTCGCCTCAGTCGTGTCGCCCGCCGCTGACTCGGGATGATGCTGAGCGTGCTCTTCTGGTGATACTTGCGCATATGTGTTAGTACCAATGACGGCAATGAGAAAGCACATCAGGACTAGCGTGGTTGATCGGCTCATGATGTACCCTCAGCGGGCTGAGTCCCAGAAAACGACTCGTCGGCGGAAGTGGTATTTGCAAGCACTCTGTGAAGTGCTGCATATGCCGTCTCATCGAGCTTGTCTCCTCGCAGAGGCTCCATGGCTAGAAGTGCCTCTGACTCTGTCATCGCCTCGTGGTATGGTCTCGCCTCGGTGAGTGCAGAGAACACATCCGCAACCCGAAGTACCGCGGCGGTGGGGTCGATGTCTGAGGCGGTAAGGCCTCTGGGATACCCCGAGCCATCCGGAGACTCGTGATGCTGGGACACCAAACGTGCGATCGCTCCAGTGCCCGGAATCTCACCGAGCATCCCAACGGCGATGTCGACATGCTCGCGCATCGCGGCCATCTGCTCATCATCGAGCGAGCCGTGTTTGAATAGAATCGCGTCAGGGACTCCTGCCTTGCCTATGTCGTGCACCAAAGCCGCGAGATGTAACTGAGACACCTCGTGGGCTCCAAACCCGAGTTCCTCGGCAATTGCTTTAGAGAGCTCCGCCACTCGGCGAGAATGCTCAAGAGTGGCTTCGTCACGCACGCCCACAGCGGTAAGTAGTCCTGTAATCCCATTGATCATCTCGGTATGCCAAGAGCGAGCGATGACCTCGTCGCGTTGCCACTTGCGTATGTTCGAAGACTGCACGAGGTGCCCGGTAATCGCACCAACAATCGGATACACTCCAAGCCACGCGTATTGGTCGAGATTCGCCATCGGCGAATCCCCCCATGACCAGAGTAGATGGCTAAGGTAGACGGCACTCGCAACACCTGCTGTGAGCAAACCGCCTTTCAGTTCGAATTCGACAGCAGAGATCAGGATGGGAATAAGAAAGAGACCTGCAAGCAAGATGTGAATCCAGTGGAGCGCCGGAGAATGCGTATTGATTGCAAAGTGGCCCACAGTAATCCCGGCAGTCCAGAACGCTGCGCGTCGAATCTGCGATTTCTGATGAGTCTGCATGGCGCTCCTTAGTTCACATGATTTGGACCGTTGCATCGATGGTCAATGGTGCTCAGCTTATCTGAGATCTCTGCGATCCATAAAGAAGGCACGGAATATCTCGTAGTGCATAAATTTGATTGGCATGTCCGGGCAGATGCGGACCAATAGTCCTCGGAGTTTTTTTCGAGCATGCGGCTCATTGTACAGAAATCAGTTGGGATGCAGCCGTCACAGCCGTTGTATAGACAATCACAACTGGTCTCAAAATACCACGCGCCGTCAACAACGAACTTGTACTCGTAGCGGCCCGGTGGGAGGTCAAGCTCGATCTCCCACCAACCCAGCCTGTCGCGCGTCATTGCGTGTGTGGTCGTGCTCCATTCGTTGAACGAGCCGGCGACAAATACTTCGCTCGCGTCAGGGGCAGCGAGTGTGATGCGTGAGATGGTGGTCTGGGTTGCTAGCTTGGGTATTGTCACGCTCCTTTCAGTAATGGTGTCAGTCGTCCTTGCTCTGGCCAGTCATGTCCATGGGGCGGGTTCCTGCGAGGGTTTGCCGTTGCTCAACAGTCAGAATCTGGGCAGCCTCGCCCACCGCTCTGATAAACGCGAGACGCTTCTCGGCACGCAGCGCTCCGATGGCGCGGACCTCGGTCTCGATGCGATTGATGTCGGGGGTAGACGCGGCCGTCAGTGACCACAGCACTTCTTCGAGGCCCTCGATGCGGCGGTCGTAATCCGACTGGGCGAGGATGATTTCCTGCTTCTTTTCGTTCAGACGAGTTTGTTGTTCGAGTGTCAGGCCAATGTGCTCGCTGTGGTCGAGGAAGAAGCCGGTGGCGCCGATATGGTAGATGTGCGATGCGCCAGGAAAGCCTGGAAGATTAGAGCGAACTTCCATAGCGTCGGTGGTGCCGTCGACATCTTTCGCCTTCGGACTCATGCCCATCATGCTGCGCATGCCACCCATGCGATTGGCATCGGAGGGCCCCATTCCTCCCATGGCGGTCATGCCCATCTGACGCTTACCACCCAATTCGCCCATACGACCCATCGCGTTCTGCTTCTCGGAGGCGTATGCGGCGGTGCTATCCGAACTCGATGAAACCGATCGGTGGGCGAGCAGCAGTGAGACCTCAAGTTGGGCGACCTGAGCGCGGAGTGCTGCAAGCTCCCTCACGGCATCCGCGTTCTCTCGAACTTCCTGCGTTTCGGGTTCGGATTGCTCGATGTCCCTGTAGTTCTGTGCGAGGACCGGTGTAGCGAAAAGGGTAGCTGCGAACAGCAGCGGCATGAGGGGGGATTTCTGTGGCTGAGAGGCTTTCATCAATCGGCTCCTTATCTGTTGGAAACGCGCCGATCTTCCTGATGGCTCCTGAATGCCATGGCGGTTTATAAACAGACTTAAAAGATGCAAACATTATCCGCTATGAATGAATAAAGCAAGCGGGCTTTGCCTCTTGTCTATGTGCTCACGCCTCTGATTACCGTATGCTTCAGTGATGATATTTGACAAAGCGGACACAGTAGTCCTGAAAGGCCTGGATGATTTCAAGGCAAGTAGCAATGGCGGCGGTTTGTATGGGGCTCATCGGGCGCGATGGGACCGACGAGTGCATGCAGATTCCCGAGCTTGTGGAGCGGACAGGCATATCGAGGCCGACGCTTGGAAAGATCATCAACGCATTAGCGCGGAAGAAACTCGTGAAGACTCGGCGCGGTGTCGGTGGTGGGGTGCGATTGGTGCATTCCGTAGAGCAGGTCACTTTGTATGACCTATGTGTGGCCTTTGAAGATCCTGTGATCGAATGTCATTGTTCTTTCGGTTTCGGCCACTGTGTTGAGGAAGGACCGTGCCCTCCGGGATGCCTCTGCGTCGCACAACACTCGAAACATTTGGAGTACCTCAAGAATACGACTGTGCTAGACGTCGCTGAGACGATGTCGCCGAGGCTGAAGGAAGCTGCCTGTCTAGCTAAACGATCACGGCGAAAGTGCTGAATTAGATAATTGATCAGGTCACATGAGAATCGTACTAGGTTAATGTGTTCCCACTTTGTGTCAGGCTTTCTAGCCTCGCTCTAGGGGTACGTTTCATGTAGTATTTGATCTAAGCCAAGTCTAAAAAGCATATACAGTACACTCCAAACCTCGTTCCGCAATGATGTGCGGCGGTTTTTCCAATCCGAGGGAGACTCTGCCGTACACAAAAGATCGGGAGAATCCACCTAGGTAATTTTCATAGGTTGATCTGATTCTCATTGCTGAGCTAATAAAGTAAGCCGATGAGCTAATCTTATTCCGAATGGGCGGGCGCAAGAAGCTTCAGTAAATTTTGTGGTATTAATGAGCAATCCAATGCGCGGATCGGGATTTGGATCCATGCAGGACTAGGGTGCTGTTGTAATCAAGATGATATTGAGAGACAGAATGCCATTCGTAAGGACATATTTATAGTTAGCTACAAATGGTGGCTCAGCATCCCAAGATTGCGTCGAAAATCATATGTTTAAGTGTTGTGAATTTGGATTTAAATATGACTGTGAAAAGCTTCGAAGTCTTAGCAGAATAATAGTCGAACTGCGTTATTCGATTTTCTCACTTGGACGAGAGCGATCATTGAGCACGCGCCCCATCGACGTAAATATGAAGGAAGCCGACCACGCTAGGTAGAG